>ERZ773235.206-NODE-206-length-84541-cov-9.758350_pt1 | contig 84541 bp, 66 predicted proteins | sample MGYA00580522_ERZ773235 | MGnify/ENA primary metagenome ERZ773235 (study PRJEB29015, sample SAMEA2737797) | human gut metagenome | biome: human gut; feature: human-associated habitat; material: faeces | place: China | collected 2012 ... | reverse complement strand
GCCGTGCTCGCCGTCGCCGGGCGCCTGCCGCTCGGGCCCGCTCCGCTTGCGGCCGCCTGGGCGGGCATCGTGCTGGGCAGCCTACCCCTCTACGCGCTGGGGCTCGGCGTGGCTCTGCGCCTCGGCCGCAACGCCGCCATCTGCGCCGGCGCGGCGGGGATGCTCCTCGCGTTCTTCTCAGTGGGCGGACTTGCGCACGGCCTCATGACCGGCGAGCTCACCGGTGCCCTGGCGACGCCCCTGAGCTGGGTGCCGCTCGCCTGGCCCGCGCGCCTGGGGTCGCTCGGGGTAGAGGCCTTCATCGACGCCGCACGCGCGGCGGGCCCTCTCCTCACGACTGCGCTCGCTGGCCTTGTGCTCACCCTGGCAACCGCCGCCGTCCTTATCGCCTGGTTCTGCCGCTTCGAGGACGGGAGGGCAGATGCGTAGGAAGCCGCTCGCCGCCGTGCTCGTCCTCCTCTCCGCAGCGCTCGTCCTGGGCGGGAATGCCCTGCTCGACGCCGGCTGGGGGTCGGCGCTGCGCTCGATCGCCGACCGCGTGCTGCCCAACCCTGAGATCGCCATGTGGGCACCCGCGGCTGCGCGCGGGGCCCTGGACCGCTGAGCGCGGCGCAAGTACAATGCCGACGGAAGTTTCAGGAGGTCGAACATGGCGAGGATACTGGCAGTGGATGATGAGCGGGCGATCCTCGACGCGCTCGCGCGCGTCCTCGGCCGCGACGGCCATGAGGTCGTCAAGGCAGCGGACCCGACGGCGGTCCCGGGGACGGACCTCTCGCGCTTCGACCTCGTGCTCTGCGACGTCATGATGCCGGGGCTCGACGGCTTCGAGCTCGTGCGGCAGATCCGCCCGGACTTCGACGGGCCCATCATCTTCCTGACTGCGCGCGTGGCCGAGGAGGACGCCGTGGCCGGCTACGGCCTGGGCGCCGACGACTACGTCCGCAAGCCCTTCGGGGCCGCGGAGCTGCGCGCCAAGGTCGCGGCCCATCTACGCCGTGAGCGCCGGCCGCGCTCGCACGCCCTCTCCTTCGGGGAGGTGCGGATCGACCTCGGGGCGCGCGGCCTCGCCGTGGGTGGCGAGGCCGTGCCGCTCACGCCCACCGAGTACGCCATCTGCGAGTTCCTCGCCCGCCACCCCGGGCAGGTCATGAGCCGCGCGCAGATCCGCGAGGCGGTGCTCGGCTGGGAGAGCGACGCCGACGACGCGGCCATATCCATGCAGGTCAGCCGCGCCCGGAGGAAACTCTCCGAGGCCGGTGCCGACCCGATCGCGACCGTCTGGGGGATGGGGTACAAGTGGCAGCTCTGAGGACCGGGGCGCGAGGTCGCGGGGGCATGCCGCTCTCCTTCGTCATCGCGCGCTACTTCGCCTACGCGTTCGCGGCGGTCGCCACGGCGTGGCTCGCCTCGTTCATGGCACTCTCCGCGGCGATCAACGCGGGCTTCGTCTACGAGGCAAGCTGGGGGCCGGCCAATGCGCGCGAGGTCGCGGAGGGCCTGGCACGCGACGGCGTCTGCGGGCAGCAGGACGTGCCGACGGCGTACCGCTACCTCATCCTGAACAAGGACGGATACGTGCTGATGACAGACCTCGAGGGCACGCGGCTCGAGGACGCGACGGAAATGGCCCGTGCGGCACTCGCCGCGGATCCGGGCACAGTGGAGATCGAGGGCGGGGGCTCGGGCCTCACCTACGCCGCGTTCCCGCTCGAGGGCGGCGGGGCCTGCGCACTCGTCAGCGAGTACCTGCCGCAGTGGGTCTCGCGCGACCTCGCCGGCCTGCTTCCCAACCCGCAGAACCTCATGCTCATCGGCGCCGCGGCGGGAAGCGCGCTCGCGCTCGCGCTCGTGGCGCGCCGCGCAAGCCGCGTGATCTCGCGCAAGATGGCGCCGCTCGCGGAAGCGGCGGGGCGCGTCGGCGCGGGGGAGCTCGACTTCGCGGTCGGCAGCACCAACGTGCGCGAGGTGAACGATATCCTCGCCGCGATGGACGCCATGCGGGCCTCCCTCGCCGAGTCGCTCGAGGCCCGCTGGGCCGCGGAGCGGGGGCAGCGCGAGCAGGTGGCGTCGCTCGCCCACGACCTCAAGACGCCGCTCACCGTGCTGCGCGCCAACGCCGACTTCGTGGCGGAGGAGCTGGAAGACGAGAAAGACGCCGACCTCGCGGCCGCCGCGCGCGACATAGCCGGCGGTGTCGAAAGGCTCGACGGCTACGTGCGCCTGCTCATCGAGGCCTCGCGCGGGTCCGGCGGGGCGGAGAGGGCCCCCATGCGGCCAGCCGAGCTCTGCGAACAGGTCCTCGCCGAGGCCGCCCAGATCGCCCGGGCGCGAGGCGTGACGCTCGACGCGGCCACGGGCCCCGCTGTCGCGGGCGCTCCCGAGGCCCCGCTCGACCGAACCACCCTGGCGCGAGCCGCCGCGAACCTCGTGGCCAACGCCGCCGAGCACGCGCGCTCGCGCGTGGCTGTCTCCTGCGACGTCGCGGGCGGGCACCTCGTCATCGAGGTGTCCGACGACGGACCGGGCTTCTCTCCCGCCGCCCTCGAACGCGGCTGCGAGCGCCTCTTCACAGACGACTCCTCCCGCTCCTCGCGCGACGGAGGCCGCCACTACGGGCTCGGCCTCCACGTCGCCTCCGAGGCCGCGAGCGCCCACGGGGGCTCCGTCTCGCTCGCCAACAGCCCCTCGGGCGGCGCGGTGGCCACCATCGCGGTCCCCCTGTGCGGGATCTGACGACTTCCTCGATGTCTACCTCGACTGCGATATGTCGCTCGCCGAGGCCGCGACGAGATGGCGTTGCGTCTGCCCCGTTTGGTGCTTCTAGCTCAAATTTGATCTGATGTAAGGCCCGTGCAATCCTGCATGGGCCTTTCTTTTGGCAATTGCTCGACCGATTCATGGCTTGAAACACAAATTATCGAGTTAAGAAGACATGGGGTCATACAGCGGCTTTCAGAGCGCCTGCCGCACTCCCACGCCATTGCCTCTGCGGCGTCCTCGTATAGAGCCCATCCTCCTTGGCGTTTCGTTGCAACAGCCCACTTATCCACCGATCAAGTTAACTACTGGAATAAATACAGTGACACGCTTGTTCGTTAGAGTCGCTATATCTGTGTAAATCGCCGCGATAAATACAGCCTGTACTCGGCTGTATACCAGCTACGCGTATGTAGATTCATATCGCGTTAATAAATCGTCTCAAGCGTATGCAAAACGCACAAGTAACCGTAAAAGGCGATTATCTCGCAGGTAGATTTTTGGCACCCTGTTGCTTACTGAAAATTAAGCAATTGCTTAAAACAAAAAAGGTCAGGCACTAGGTGCCTGACCTGCAAACTTCTGGTCGGGACGACTGGATTCGAACCAGCGACCCCTTGACCCCCAGTCAAGTGCGCTACCAAGCTGCGCCACGTCCCGAAGCTTTTGTTTGTTACTCTGCTCTCGCTCGCAACAGGGAGTATATTAACCCGAAACTTTGTCCTTGCGCAAGAACTTTTTTAATTATTTTTGAGCAAGTCCAAAATTGTATCTGCGAGCTGGGGTTTTGTTAGCACGGGAAGTTCCTGCGTCCCTGTTGTGCTTACAATCCAGGCTTTATTGGTATCGGTTCCAAAGCCCGAATCGGCGCGCGAGACATCGTTGGCGATGATCGCATCGCAGCCCTTGCGGGCCAATTTGCGCTCAGCGTACTCCACAACGTTATCGGTCTCGGCTGCAAAGCCAATCACGCACCGCTCTCCCTTTTGGCGCGAGAGCTCAGCCAAAATATCAACGGTCTCGACCAGTTCTATGCGATCGAGGCGTTCGTTGGCCTTTTTGAGCTTGTGGTCCGCAGGGGATACGGGGGTGTAGTCGGCGACGGCCGCAGCGCAAATGGCAGCGTCGGCCGTCTGGAAGGCGTTTAACGCCGCCTGAAGCATCTCTGCGGCGGTCTGCACGCGAACGCACCCTACGCCGCGAGGAACATCGAGCGATGTCGGTCCCAGCACGAGCGTGACCATAGCCCCACGGCGAGCGGCCTCCCCTGCCAGGGCGATGCCCATCTTTCCCGACGACCGATTGCCGATAAAGCGCACGGGATCGATCGGCTCATGCGTGGGGCCGGCAGTGATGACGATGCGCTTGCCCGCCAGGTCTTGCGGCACGGGATTGAGCACCTCGTAGATGGCTTCGACGATGTCCTCGGGCTCGCTCATGCGCCCCGTGTCCACGTCGCCGCAGGCAAGGTAGCCACTACCGGGGCCAACCACGTGCACCCCGCGGTCGCGCAACGTGGCCATGTTGGCCTGCGTCGCCGGCGCCTTCCACATGCCATTGTTCATGGCCGGCGCGATCACAATGGGTCGCGGCGTGGCGAGTAGCGTCGTGGAAATCAGGTCATCGGCAATGCCGTTGGCCATCTTGGCGATGATATTGGCCGTCGCGGGCGCCACGACCACCAGGTCGGGCTCCTGCGCCAGCGAAATGTGGTGGATGGGGTCGGAGGGGTTGTCGAACAGGCCCACCGCGACCGGCTCATTGGTGAGTGCGCGGAAGGTGAGCGGCCCCACAAACTCCGTGGCATGCTCGCTCATGACTACTTTGACGCGCGCGCCGCACTTTTGCAGCAGGCGCACGATATTGCACGACTTATAGGCGGCGATCCCGCCGGTAATGCCCAGCAGGATCGTTTTTCCCTCAAGTTGCATTGAATTGTTGGGCGCCGCCATCGTTTAAGCTTCCTTGCTCGGGAGCACCAGCAGGCGGTGGCAGTACGGGCAGTGCGTAATCTCGTTACCGTCGTGGTTGAGGTCGCTCATGGACGATGCCTGCAGCGCGGTGTGGCAGACCGTGGGGATATTACCCTGGATGGTCTCGACAGCCAGGCCGCGGAACTGCTTGAGCAGACGCTCGTAATCGGTGAGCACATCGGCGGGCAGCGTAGCGGCAAGGGCGATGCGCTCCTTGGTGGCGGCGTCAATCTGGGCCTGTAGGTCGGCAGCCTTGGCGCGGGCGGCCTTGGTATCGGCCTTTACACCCTCCTCAAACTTAGCGATGATGGCCTGAGCGCGGGCCTCGCGGTCGAGTGCCTCCTTATGGGCGACGACGACGTCCTTGCGGGTGTGCTCGATCTTGTCCAGGCGTTTGGCAAGGGTGGCGAGCTCGTTCTCCAGGTCCTGAACCTCGCGGTAGTCAGATCCGTCAACATGGCGCTTCTTGGCGGCCTCGATGGCATTATTGGTCTGGATCTCGGTGGTGTTGAGATCGTCGAGCTCAATATCCAGGTCCTTGCGCTGGGCGTAGAGCTTGGTCATCTCGGCCTTGAGCTTAACGTAGGTCTTGCGCTTTGAGGCGAGCTCCTTGAGCTCCGGCATATTGGCAAGTTCGCTCTTGTTGCGGGCGAGCTCCAAATCGATCTGTTGCAGCTTGAGTAGCGTAGCGCCGGCGCTCATAAGTTCTCTCCTTTTGTCACAGTCCACCATTGGCAAGGGTTCAGTATTTTAATCGCATGACGGGGTTCGACCCCGGCGTCAGCTGCAGAGTTCATCAATATATCAACGAACGGCTCTTCGGAGCGGTCGTGGCCGAGCAAGATCACCGCTAGTCCACGCAAGGCAAGGTCCTGCGCCACGTGGTAGCCAGCTTCTCCAGTCACAATAACATCTGCGCCCGCGGCGATGGCAAGCTCACCAAAATCGCCGAGGGAGCCGCCCAGAATGGCTACGGTGCGGCACGGGTGCTCGGCTTCGCCCCATATGCGGGGTTCGCTTCCAAACGCCATGGCGGCACGTTTGGCGAGATCGCGCAGGTTGCAGGCGTCGTGGAGGGTCGCGAGTGCGCCCAGGCCGGTGAGCTCAGGCTCGTCCACATGCTCCAGCGAGCTCATGGGCTCGGCGCCCAGCAACTCGCTCAGGCGAACGCGCGCTTCGTGCGAGCGGTCTAGGTTGGTGTGAAGCGAGATGATGCTCACGCCGCAACGGGCCGCCTCGTACAGCGCAGCGCTGCACTGGGGACGCGCGGAATCGGCCGGACAAAAGGCCTCGGGCGCCTTGATATAGATGGGATGATGCGTCAGCAGCACGTTGGCGCCCGCCTCGAGAGTGCGGTGCACGTTGGCCTCGGTCGCGTCGAGTGCGCAGGCAACACCGGTGATCTTTGCAGCGGGATCTCCCACAGATAAACCAACATGATCCCAACCCTCGGCGTCCGTCTTGGGATAGCGTGCCAGCAGGGCGCGCTCAAGGTCGGCGACGATCATGCGGCACCTACGATCGAGAGTAGGGTCTGGGCAAAGTCGTCCAGATCGCCCGGATTCACGCGGTCATCAAACGAGATGCGCAGTGCGCCCAGCGCCTGCTCGCGACCAATGCCCATGGCGCTGAGCACGTGGCTCGGGTCCATGTTGCCGCTCGAGCAAGCTGATCCGGCCGAAACCTCAAAGCCGGCGGCATCGAGCTTGATGATGAGCTCTTCGGAGTCCATGCCGTCAACGTAGATTGAAACCATGCCTGGCAGACGATCTGCCTGCGCGTAGTCGCCCATCGTGGCGTGAATGCGAGGATGGGCCGTAAGCGTGGCATAGAGCTTATCGGACAGGGTCTGCAGTTCCGCGCGCTCCTGGGCCACGTGGGGCGCCAGCGTGCGGGCGGCAGCGGCAAAAGCCAACTGCGTGCGCAAATCCTGCGTACCGGCGCGACGGCCGGCTTCCTGTCCACCGCCAAAGATGCGCGGACGCAGCGGCGTGCGGTTCTTAAGGTAGAGCGCGCCGGATGCCACGGGACCGCCAATCTTGTGTGCGGCAACGGTCATGGCGTCGACGCCCAGCTCGGTGACATCGAGCGGAATATGTAAGTAGCCCTGGATGGCATCGGTATGAAACAAGGCGCCAACGGTATGCGCGGCAGCGGCCAACTCTCGGATGGGCTGCACCACGCCGGTCTCGTTGTTGGCGACCATAACGCTCACAAGCGCAACGTCGTCGCCCAACAGCTCGACAAGCGCGGCAGGCTCAATGTAGCCCGCGCGGCAGGGCTGCACCAGGTCGACGGTAAAGCCGGCGGCACGCAGCAGCGGCAGGTTGTCCAGAATCGAATCGTGCTCGATGGCCGAAACGATGACACGGTCGCGCTTGCGATCGCGCTGACGAGCGCCCTCGGCAAGACCGAGCAGCGCCAGCTGGTTAGCCTCGGTGCCGCCGTTGGTAAGGATGATCTCGGACGGGCGAACGCGTACGCCAAAGCTACGGGCGATCTCGCGACGGGCGACTTCCAGGCGTGCGGCGGCCTTGCGGCCGAGCGAGTGCAGCGAGTTGGGGTTGACGCCGGCAAGCTCGCTGTCGTCGTACTCGCGCTGCGCAAGGAGCGCCTCGGCGCGCATGGGCGACGAGGCGGCATAGTCAAGATTCACGGGTATGCGGTTTTGACCTGCGGTCATAAGGGTTTATGCCTCCTGTGCGGCCTCGTTGCCCAGCTTCTGCAGCAGCGCAACCTCGGCGGCGGGATCTTCGGACTTAAATACGGCGGAGCCGGCTACGAGCACGTTGGCGCCGGCCTTGACGACCTCGGCGATGTTCTTGGAAGAGATACCGCCATCGACCTCGATCAGGGGCGAAACGCCGTGGCGCTCACACATGGCCGTAAGCTCGTACAGTTTGGCAATAGTACCAGGGATAAAGCTCCGGCCGCCAAAGCCTGGGTTCACGCTCATGAGCAGCACCATGTCGACAACGTCGATGATGCTCTCGAGCACGCAGACGGGCGTTGCGGGGTTGAGTACCACGCCGGCCTTGACGCCGCGCTGCTGCAGATGCGTAAGCGTGCGGTGCAGGTGCGTGGAGGCCTCGTAGTGCACGGTGATCATATCGGCACCGGCGTCGGCGTACCAATCGACTGTCTCGTCGGGGTTCGACACCATGAGGTGCGCGTCGACCGGTACATCGGTGGAGCGCTTGACGGCCTTGAGGATGTCAACGCCAAAGGTGAGGTTGCCGGTAAAGTGACCGTCCATGACGTCGAAGTGCACGTAGTCGGCACCGGCGATCTTGTCGAGCTCGCCCTTGAGGTTGGCCATGTCGGCTGAGAGGACGGACGGAGCGATTTTGATGGAACCCATGGTAGAAGCCTTTCTGCACTAGTCGGTGAGTCCGTAGAACTCTTGGGAGGGTACGCGATCGGTAAGAATCTCGAGCGCCCTATCCAAAGTAACACCGTTGTAGAGCGTTTGCTCCACGGCAAAGGTGAGCGGAATGTCTACGCCCAGTGAACGGGCGAGCTCGCTCACGCTGCGGGCCGCGACGGCACCCTCGACCACCATATGCGTGCGTGCCTGGTACTCTTCGAGCGACACGCCATGAGCGAACTCGTAGCCAAAGGTGCGGTTGCGCGAATGTTCCGAAGTGCAGGTGGCGATAAGGTCGCCCATGCCGGCGAGTCCCATGCAGGTCATGGCCTGGCCGCCGCGGGCGTGCACTAGGCGGCTGATCTCGGCCAGGCCGCGCGTCATGATGAGAGCGAGTGTGTTATCGCCCGCACCCGAGCCGGCAGAGATGCCACATACGATGGCAATGACGTTCTTCATGGCGCCGCAGACCTCGACACCAGTCATGTCCTGCGACAGGTAGATGCGGAAGGCCGTGGAAAGCAGCAGCTCTTTAAAGGTCTCCCCCACCTGCTGGTCTTCACTGGCGATGACGGCGGCCGAAAGCCCGCCGCGGCAGATCTCCTCGGCGTGGTTGGGGCCCGAAAGTGCCCCAACGCGCGATTCGTTACCGATCTCGCTGGCGATAACCTCGCTCATGAGCAGGCCGGACTCGGGCTCGATGCCCTTGGTGAGGCACAGAACCGGCGTCTCGTCCGCGATGAACGGCGCCGCCTGGTGGCAGACGTCGCGCAGATGCGTCGAAGGCACGGCAAAGATGATAGCCTCGACACCGTCGAGCGCTTGGGCTAGGTCCGTCGTGGCGACAACGTTTTCCGGCAGCACGTAGTCCACCAGATAGCGGGGATTACGGTGCTCGCCGTTAATGCCGGCGGCCGTCTGCTCGCTGTGGGCCCACATGGTCACGCGCTCGGCTCGCGCGGCCGCAAGGCCGGCGACGGCAGTTCCCCAGGAGCCGGAGCCAATCAGCGCAACATTCATGACTCTCTCCTACTTATCGTCGGGCTCGGTGACGCGCTTGGTAAACGAGAGCTTGGACTCCTTACCGGTCATGAGCTTTTTGATGTTCGCGCGATGGGCCCACACCACGGTGATGCCGATCATCGCCATGCAAAACTTAAGGCCCAGGCTGCTGTACGGAAAGACCGCGCAGGCAGCGATGGGAAGACCGATGGCGGCGGCAAGTGAACCCACCGACACGTACTTGGTGATGGCGACGGCCACGATAAACATGCCCAGCAGCGACAGGCCAATGGGCCAGTACCAGGCAAGAATCACGCCCAGGCCCACGGCGATACCCTTACCGCCATGGAAGTTGAGGTAGGGCGAGAAGATGTGTCCCCACACCGCTGCCAGGCAGATGACACCGAGCATCCAGTCGCCCGGAGCGCCGGGAGCCATGATGCTCACAGGGAAGCCATAGCCCACACTCGCGATGAGCAGACGGGCGATAAGGACGCAGATGGCGCCCTTCAGGCAGTCGAGCAGCAGCGTGAGCGCGGCCACCTTGGGGCCGGCCACGCGCAGGGCGTTGGTGGTGCCGATATTGCCGGAGCCCGCCTTGCGAATGTCCGTGTGGTTGAAAACGCGGCCCATGATCAGGCCAAACGGAATCGCTCCGATAAAGAACGAGACCACGGCGCAGATGGCGGTCAGCAGAATCGGATTAAGCATCCTTTTGCTCCTTCTTCCTAAAGAAGAGTCGGATGGGCGTGCCGGCAAAGTCGAAGGTCGAGCGCATACGGTTCTCCACGTAGCGCTGGTAGGTATCGTTGACCAGGTCGCTGTGGTTGACGAAGAACGTAAACGTCGGCGGGTTGACGCCCGTCTGGGTCACGTAGTGCATGCGCAGGCGGCGCTTGCCGTCCACCACGGTGTGGCCAAACTCGCGCAGGTCGGTGAGGAACGTGTTGAGGCGCGAGGTGGAGATCTTTTGCGAGCGCGTTTTCTCGGCGGCGTCGACCATGGCCCAGATCTTCTCGACACTGCGGCCGGTGAGGGCAGAGATGCGCAGGTACTGGGCCCAGGGAGCCATGACGCCCAGACGGCGGTCGACGGTCTCCATGCAGGCCTCGCGCTTGCGGTCATCGTCGAGCAGATCCCACTTGTTGAGCAGCACCACGATGGCGCAGCCGCGCTCGATGGCAAGGCCCATGACCTTCTGGTCCTGCTCGGTGACGCCCACGGAGGCGTCGACGACGAGCAGTGCCACGTCGGCGCGGTCGATGGCGCGCAGGCCGCGGACCATGGAGTAGTACTCGATGTTCTCGTACACGGTGCTCTTCTTGCGAATGCCCGCGGTGTCGACCATACGGTAGTGCTTGCCGTCGCGCTCGACGACGGTATCGATGGCGTCGCGCGTGGTGCCGGCAATGTTGGACACGATGGAGCGGTCGGCGCCCAGAATGCGGTTGAACAGCGACGACTTACCGGCATTGGGGCGGCCGATGATGGCCACGTTCAGCGCATCGGGGAACTCGTCGGCGACCTCGTCCTCTTCCTCGGGGAGCAGGGCCACGATGTCATCGAGCAGGTCGCCCGTGCCGTGGCCGTGCAGGGCCGAGAGCGGCGTGGGCTCACCGATGCCGAGCGAATAGAACTCCCAGATGTTGTCGTTCTCGCGATCGGGGTTGTCGAGCTTGTTCACCAGCAGAAAGACCGGCTTGTCGGAGCGCTTGAGCATGCGGGCGACCGACTCGTCTTCCTCGGTGACGCCGGTGCGGCCGTCGACCACAAACAGGATGACGGCGGCTTCCTCGGCGGCGGCGAGTGCCTGGTCGCGGATGGACGTGGCAAAGACGTCGTCGCTCTTGAGCGGCTCGATACCGCCCGTGTCGACGATGGTGAACTCGCGGCCGTTCCAATCGGCCGTGTGATACGAGCGGTCGCGCGTGACGCCGCGGGACTCGTGGACGATGGCGTCCGAGGTCTGGGCCAGGCGGTTAACGAGCGTGGACTTGCCCACGTTGGGGCGTCCGACGACGGCGACGATAGGTTTCATCTGCTCTCCTTTAATGGGTAGGGTCAGCGGAATTAGTAGAGTCGGCAGGCACAATGCCAAGGATGTGCTCCAGGGTATCGAGCAGCTCATGCGGCATGGTCGACACCACATGAACCTCGGCGCCGCGACTGGTAAGGCTTGCGAGTAAATCGTCACGATGATACTCGTCAAGCGTCATGCCGTCAGCGTTGAACATGAGCTTAGGCACAAAGAGCATAACCCCCGACAGGTCTTGCGACAGCTGCTCCAGGATATCGCTGGCGACGATGAGGCCGGTCACGTCCACGTTGCCGCCAAAGTAGCGATTTTTGATGGCTGTGACGGTGCCGGCGAGGCCGTGCGGCGATTCCACAAAGCGCGCAACCGTATCGTGCGCGCTGGCGCCCGAGAGGCACAGTAAGCGCTGGCCCCGGGCGGCGATTCCCTCGCGAACGCGGGTCAGGCGCTCGGCATCGGCGGCGATCACATCGTCGGTCTCATCTAGATAGGAGCGAATCATGCCGATGCCGTCGTAGTACTGCGGGTAGCCGTCGTAAAAGTCCGCCTCGGGAGGCTCGATGCCGGCGTCCAGATAGAACTCATCGCTCATCTGGAAGGTGTGGCGGCCAAAGCGCTCGAAGGCACGGTCCTGGAAAGGCCGGATCATGGCAATGGTTTCGCGCGCGAGCTCGGGCTTGTCGCTGTAGGACCAGCTAAAACGGTTCTGATGCTTGGTAAAACCGAGCGGCACGATACCCAGGCTCGTGATCTGTTCGTGATCCTCGCAAAAGCGAAGCGTCTTTAGCAGTTCTTCGCCGTCGTTCATGCCGGGGCACAGCACGATTTGCGCGTGAATCTCGATGCCGGCTGCCATGATGGCCTCGAGCACGTCCATGCCGCGCTGGGCGTTGCGGCCCATCATACGGCGGCGGACATCGGGGCTCACGGCATGGACCGACACGTTCATGGGGCTCATGTTGCGATCGATAACGTTTTGCACGTCCTCGTCGGAAAGGTTCGTGAGCGTGACAAAGTTGCCCTGCAAAAAGCTTAGGCGGTAGTCATCATCGCGAATGTAGAGCGTGGAGCGGCCGCCCTTGGGCAGCATGGTCATAAAGCAGAATACGCAGGCGTTGACGCAGGTACGCATGCCGTCAAAGATGGGGCCATCGAACTCAAGGCCCCAATCCTCACCCGGGAAGCGGTCGAGCTCGACGGGGGTGACGGTGCCGTCGAGCGGGTCGAAAACCTCCAACTCGACGGTGTCGTCGTCGGCTTCCCAGAGCCACACGATCATGTCGGTGAGCTGCTCACCGTTGACCTTGAGCACGCGCATGCCCGGCTCGATACCCACATCCCATGCGGGCGATTCGGGACGCACGTTCTTAACGAGCGCGCCCTCACCCGGCTCGGGGTCGCGGCTGCGCCCGTAATCGGCCACCTCGGTGGCGTATGCGGGTACGGTCTGGTCCATGATTAGCGGCAAAGCTCCTTGATGCGCTCAACGGCGCGTTCGATGTGTACTTGCGGGGTGGAGGCTCCGGCGGTGATGCCGATGTGGCGCGCGTCGGCAAACCATGCGGCCTCGAGCTCGGAAGCTTCCTCGATGTGATGCGTGTGCTCACAGGCATCAGCGCAGATCTGTGCCAGGCGACGCGTGTTGCCCGAGTTCTTTCCGCCCACAACGACCATGCAATCACAGCGGTTGGCAAGCGACGCGGCTGCCTGCTGACGCTCGCTTGTGGCGGCGCAAATGGTGTTGATCACGCGCAGTTCCTGCACGCGCGGGGTGATGGAGGCCACGACTTCGGCCAGGTTCTGCGCGGTCTGGGTGGTCTGCACAACCAGGCCCACCTTGCCCTTGAGCGTCAGCTCGTCGGCGTCGGCGGCACAGCTCACGACCTGTGCGTCATCACCAGCATGGCCAAGAATGCCCTCGACCTCGGGGTGACCCGGCTCTCCCACGACGATCACGCGGTAGCCCTCGCGCACCAGGCGCTCGGCCGCCACGTGGACTTTCTTTACGTAGGGGCAGGTGGCGTCGACCACATCGAGGCCGCGCTCGCGAGCGGCATCGATGACCTGCGGCACCACGCCGTGCGCGCGGATGATCACGGTGCCCGACGCGGCGTCGTCCAAGGTCTCGGCCAGACCGACGCCTGACTCGGCGAGCTCGCGCACCACGATGGGGTTATGGATGAGCGGGCCCAGCGTGTGGACCTGAGCGTTCTCCCCTGCCTGCGGCGCGGCGGCCAGCGCCATATCGAGCGCGCGCTGAACGCCGTAGCAGGTGCCGGCATGCGCGGCGATCTCGATGGTGGGGACGACCTCCTCAGCGGCGGCCGCAGCGGTATTCATGACGTTCTCGCTCATGGCTAGAACCTGCCCGGGTGCTCGGCGCACAGGTCGTCGCGCATGGCGTATACGCGGCTCATAGCCTCGGACTCAAACCATGCCAGGCGCTCCTTGCGCTTGAGCTCGGCCGGAGCATCGGATAGCGAGATGGCCTTGCCGGCACGGATCCAGCACTTCTTGGGGCGCATGAGCTTTTTGCCTTTGGGCGTGATGTCGGACCAACCACAGATGGCGAGCGGGTTGACGGGTGCCTTGCCCATCTGAGCGATGAGCGCAAAGCCGCCGTGGACCTCGGGCTTAATCTCGCGCGAGCGGATGCGCGTGCCCTCGGGGAAGATCAAGACGTCCTCGCCGCGCTGCAGTGCGTGCTGGGCGGCACGCAGACACTTCATGTCGGCGGTGCCACGCTCGACGGGAATGCCACCCACGCGGCTAAAGGCCCAGCGCACGATCTTGCTCTTCGCAAACTCGGACTTAAAAATGGGGCGAATGCGGCGGCCGCCAAAGAACAACGCCGTCTCCACGGCCAGCAACTCGGCCATCGAGGTGTGGTTGCAGATGACCACGCTGCCGCGGCCTTCCTGGCGCTCAAACAGCAGGTCGGCGTCTTCGACCTTCCAGCGCCACATGAGTTTGGAGAAGGCCCAGAGGATTGCCATGACCACGACGACGGTGCCGCGGATGAGCGCCGGGAACTCGGCGTACGGGGCGTTGTAATAATCCTCGGGCGTCTGCTTAAACAGGCGCATGGGCTACCTCCTTTGGTTGATGAGGTCCTCGATAATGCGGACGACCTCATCGATGGTGTGGGCGGTGGAGTCGACGTGCACGGCGTCCTCGGCGGGCACGAGCGGCGCGACCTCGCGGCTGCTGTCGAGTTTGTCGCGCTGTTTGAGGGCGTCGAGGGTCTCGTCGACCTCGGCCTCGAGTTGCTCTGCGCTGAGCGGCTGGGCGTCGTTTTGGTGGCGCTGCAGCACGCGGCGACGGGCGCGCTCACGAGGGTCGGCGGTCAGAAAGACCTTGACCTGCGCGTTGGGGAACACGACGGTGCCGATGTCGCGACCCTCGGCCACGATATCGCGATCCTCGGCGGCGCGGCGCTGATGGATGAGCATGGCGGCGCGCACGCCCGGGTAGGCCGAGACCTTGGACACGTTGGCGTCGACCTGCGGGGTGCGAATGGCAGCCGATGCGTCCTTGCCGTCGATGGTCAGGCGCGTGTCCTCGCCGGTGCCGTTGGTAAAGCGAATCTCGATCTGCTCGGCGAGGGCATCGATGGCAGCCTCGTCGTCCAGGTCGATTCCGCGGTCGAGCGCGGCGAAGGTGACGGCGCGATACATGGCGCCCGTGTCGAGCTTGTTAAAGCCCAGCTGGCGGGCGATCTCCTTGGCGATAGTGGACTTGCCGGAACCGGCGGGGCCGTCGATGGCGACGATCATGCAATGCTTCCTTTCGGTTGTTGACGTGCTGGTATGGTTCGCGGGCATTGGGGCGCGGCGAATTGCTTAGCCCGTGTAGCGCTCGCGGTAGGTGTTGCGCTTGGGCGCGGAGCCGTGGCTACCGTGGTGACGCGTGCGGCTGGCGGTGTTAGTCGCCGGCGCGGCGGCGCGTTTGGAGTTGGCCTGCTTGGGAGGGATACCGCCGGCCTTAAGGATCTGCACCTCGCGGTCGGTGAGTTCGCGCCACGAGCCTTTGGCCACGTCCTTGAGCTCCAGGCCGGCAAAGTTACAGCGGTGCAGGCGGATCACCGGATGGTGGATCTTGCTCAGCATGCGCTTGACCTGGTTTTTGCGGCCCTCGCGGATGATGACCTCCACGGCGGTGGTGCCGGGCTTGACGCCTTGGGGAGCTACGGCCGCGGCCTCGCGAGCGGTGATGACGCGGCAGATCGCCGGCTGGCACAGGCCGTCGTCGAGCTCGATGCCGCGGCGGAGCGGCTCCAAGTCGCGATCGGTCAGGTGGCCGTCAACGAGCGCCTGGTAGGTCTTGTAGACGTGCTTGCTAGGGTGCAGCAGGTCCTGCGACAGGTTGCCGTCGGTGGTAAAGAGCAAAAGCCCCGTGGTGTCGCGGTCAAGGCGACCCACCGGGAAGAGCCCCGGAAAGCGGTCGCGCGGGACCAGGTCGGCCACGCAGGGGCGCTCCTGCGGATCGCTCATGGTGGTGAGGTAGCCGGTCGGCTTGTAGACCATCAGGTACACGGCGCCCTGGTTGAGCTTGACAGGCATGCCGTCGACCTCGATATGGTCGCGATCGACGTCGACCTTGGTGCCCAGTTCGGTCGCGACCTGGCCGTTGACGGTCACGCGGCCGGCGGTCATCAGGTCCTCCGAGCCGCGGCGGCTCGCCACGCCCGCGCGCGCCAAAAAGCGCTGTAGGCGCATCGTGTGTGGGTAGACGGGCTGGGCATCGGTCGCGGGCGCGCCCGCGACGCCGGCGGTGCGCGTCTCCCCTACTTCGTTAGTCCTCGTCATGCAAATCCTCCGAGGTCTCGTCGACGACCAGGGTCTCCAAGTCCTCGACTGCCTCAACATCTTCAACATCGGTATCGATCAGTTCGCGCTCTTCGTCCAGGTCTTCGGCCTGCTCCTCAAGCGTGGACTGAATGCTGCGGCCGCTCAGGCGCTCGCGGATAAACTGGCGAGATTGCTCGTCGGGGGCAAATTGCTCCAGATCGGGCAGGTCGCGGGTGGAGCGCAGGCCGAACTTTTCCAAGAAGGCATTGGTCGTGCCGTAGATGATGGCCTGACCGCGCTCGGGGTCGCGACCGAGCTCGCGCACCAGACCCTTGTCCACGAGCGACGCGATGACGCCGTCGGAGTTGACGCCGCGAATGCCCTTGACCACCTCGCGCGTGACGGGCTGGTGGTAGGCGATGACGGCTAGGGTCTCGAGCGCCGCCTGTGAAAGCTTTTGCGTGTCCCAGCTCAGCACATAGGCCTCGACCACATCGTGGTAGGCGGGGTGGGTAAATAGGCGCCAGCCACCAGCGACCTCGCGCAGCTGAAAGCCGCGATTGGCCTCCTCGTACTCAACCTTAAGCTCGGCCAACAGCGACGCGCACTCGCCGGGGGCGACATCCAGCGCACCTGCCAGCGCGGGCGCGCTGACGGGGTCGCTCGACACCAGCAGCAGCGCCTCGAGGGCGCCTTTGAGGCTGTTTGCCTCCAGCGTTGAAAAGGTTGACATGGTTGCCGCTCCTATTCGGTGAGCTCGGGGCCCTCGCCGGGCACGTATGCCTCGGCGCCCTCGACTCGGTTGATGCAGATGGTTCCAAAGATCTCGTCCTGGCTCAGCGTGAGCGAACCGCGTTTGGCGAGCTCGAGCATGGCCAGGAAGGTGACGACGAGCTGCTCGGTGGTGGCGTCGCCGTCCAGCAGCTCGCGGAAGGTGCAGGTTTGGTGCGCCATGGTAAAGCGGTCGACCGAGGCCACCGTCAGGTCGAGCGGCACGCGATGCGGCGCCACGTGCTCGGCCTCCAGTAGGAAGGTCTGGCGCTTGCCGTCCAGGTCTGCGCAGATGACGGCCAGGCCGCGCAGGGTGATGCCGGCCAAGTAGTCGGGCATAAGGCCCAAAAACTCGGGGTCGGGGCCGGCCACGCGCGGATGCATGCGGCTCTCGGCCTGCATGCGCGCGCCAAGGGCCGCCGCCGCGCCTTTAAACTGCTTGTAGGCGATCAAGCGCTGGATCAGGACCTCGCGCAGGGCATCACCGTCGAGAGCACTGAGTTCCTCGAGGTCTTCGTCGTCCTCGTAATCGTCGTCGGTGTTGCGCGGTGCCTCCTGGGGCACCAGCGAGGCGGCCTTAATGTCCAGAAGGGTTGCCGCGACCAGCAAGAAGTCGCTCGCCACGTCTAGGTCCAGCGCCTCGATGCGCTCGGCTTCGGCCAGGTATTGCTCGGCCACCTCGCTAATGGAGATGGCGCCGATATCAACTTTTTGGCGGGTTACCAGCTGCAGCAGCAGGTCGAACGGTCCGCTGTAGACCTGCGTCGACACGCGATACGACATCTTCGACCTCCTTTGACGGCGCCTTCGCGGCGCGGTTTGGGTGCATGTTGCGACCGTTTTGCACGGTCGACCTGTAAGTTTACCCTAGATGCCGGCGATTGCGAAGTCGAGCAGCTGCTCAGCCAGCGGATACACGGTAACGTCGAAATAGCGGCCGATCACATCGATGCCGGTCCACATAGGCAGCAGATACAGCACGATGATGAGTATGGGCATGGCGTATTGCTGCAGATGGTAGTAGTTGGTGAGCGCCTTGCCTTTGAGGAATGGGACGATGATCGACGAGCCATCGAGCGGCGGGATAGGGATGAGGTTAAAGAACGCGAGCGACAGGTTGACCACGATAAACGTGGCACCGAAGTTCATGATTTGGGACGCCACGGCAAAGGACATGCTTGCGTAGAGGTTGCCATACGCTGCGTGCATGAGGGCGGCCGCGAGGCACGCGAGCGCGATGTTCGATGCGGGACCGGCCGCGCTCACCAGGACCTCGTCGCGCTTGGGGTGCTTGAGGTTGTTGAGGTAGACGGGCACGGGCTTGGCGAAGGCGAATACCGGGCCGCCGGCCGCGAGCATAAGCAGCGGCAGGAGGATGGTGCCAAACGGGTCGATGTGGTTAAGCGGGTTGAGCGAGACACGGCCGCGCGAGCGGGCCGTCTTGTCGCCGAGCGCCCAGGCCGCGGCGGCGTGCGCGCTCTCGTGGATGACAATACCCACGATGACGGCGACAGCGCTTGCAAGCAGGTTCATCAGGTAGCTGTTGGACATGGCGCTCCCCTAGCGGACGCGGCGCGAGGCGCGCGTGAGCAGGTAGTCGATCACAAACAAAATGACGGCGACGATGGCGTAATCCAGGCGGAATACGCCGCCAAAGGGCGATGTGATGACGCCGTAGCCGGCAATGGCGCTCGGTAGCGCGCGTGAAAGCTCAACGACAAAGCCTACGATCTGCAGCTTGGCGGTGAGGCCGCTAAAGCACAGCAGCACGGTCATCGCGCTCATAAAGATGCCGCAGATGCGGCACGCGATGGCGATAATGCTCATCGCCACGGCAGCGGCCTTACGAGAGTTCACGCGCGGTCTCCTCTTCGATCTGGGTGGAAAGCTCCAGCCATTCGTCCTCGAGCTTGGGCAGCTCTTGCTTAAGGCCGTTATATTCCCCCAGCGCGGCGTTGAACTTGTCCTGATCTGCATAAAGCTCTTCGCTCGCCATCAATTCCATAAGCTCGTCATAGCGAGCACGCTTTTTGTCGAGCGCGGCCTCGATCTTCTTGAGCTGGTTGCGCACGCCCTTGAGCTTTTTGTTGAGCGCGGCGCGGGCCTGGGCCTCGGCGCGCTTTTGCTCCTTGGTCTTTTTGCCCTCGGCAGGCTTAGGCGCCGCGGCGGGGGTGTCGGCCTGGGCGGCACTGGCTTTGGTGGACTTGGCCGCCGCGGGCGCGCTCTCCGTGGACGCCTCAGCGGCGGCGCGGGCTGCGAGGTCCTCGCGCTTGTAGAGGTAGTAGTCGTAGTCGCCGTCGTAGACCTTGACTTTACCATCGCGGATATCGATGACGCGGTTGGCCACGGCGCGCACCAGGTGCTCGTCGTGGCTGATCAGCACGATGGTGCCGGGGAAGTTTTGCAGGGCGTTCTCGAGCATGTCCACCGAGTCGATGTCCAGGTGGTTGGTGGGCTCGTCCAGGCACAGGAGCGCCTCGGGGGCCACAAGCATCTTGGCGAGCGCCAGGCGCGCCTTTTCGCCGCCGGAGAGGACGCGGACCTGCTTTTCGATGGCGTCGTTGTCGCTAAACAGGAAGGCGCCCAGCAGGCTGCGCTGCTGCGGCACGGTCCACTTGGGCGTGACGGTGTCGATCTCTTGCAGGACGGTGTTGGACTCGGTCATACCTTCAAGCGCGTGCTGGGCATAGTAGGCCACACCTACGTTGGTGCCCAGGTCGCGCGTGCCGGTGGTGGGCGGTTCCAGGCCGGCGATGATCTTCATGAGGGTGGACTTGCCGGCGCCGTTAGGGCCGACGAGCGCCACGTGTTCGCCGCGGTAGAGCTTGAGGTCGATGTCGCTGTAGATGTGCTTGTCGCCGTAGGACTTGGATACGCCCTCCAAGCCCACGACCATGTCGCCGGAGCGCGGCGGGTCGGGGAATTTAAAGTCGATGTGCTTGTGGCCTTCGGGCAGGATGACGAGCTCCTTTTTGATCTGCTCGATCTTGCGGATGCGCTCCTGCGCCTGGGCGGCCTTGGTGGGCTTGTAGCGGAACTTGTCGACGAAGACCTGCATGTGGGCGATGTCGCGCTCCTGGGCGGCGCGCTTGGCGCGCATCTGCTCCAGGTTGTCCTCACGCTGCTTAAGGTAGCTGCTGTAGTTGCCGGTGTAGGTGGTTACGCGGCGGTTTTCAAGAGCGGCGACGTGGTCGACGCACGCGTCCATGAAGGCGCGGTCGTGGCTGACGATGAGGACGGCGCCGTCGTAGTTCGCGATAAAGCCGCGCAGCCACTGAACGCTTTCGAGGTCCAAGTGGTTGGTGGGCTCGTCCAGAAGGAGCAGGTCGGGATGGCGCAGGAAGAGCTTGGCCAGCGCGATGCGCATCTGCCAGCCGCCCGAGAACTCGGAGCACGGGCGCTCAAAGTCGGTGACCTTAAAGCCCAGGCCGGACAGGATTTTGCGGGCGTTGCTTTCGAGCTCGTAGCCGCCCAGGTGCTCAAAGCGGTCCTGGACCTGGCCGTACTCGTTTAGGAGCGCGTCGACGTCCTTACCTTGCTCGGAGAGCTCGGTGATCTGGGCCTGCAGCTCGTTGGCGCGCTCGCCCATGCGGCGGATTTCCTTGGCGGCGGCCATGACCTCGGCAAGGATGGTGGTGTCCTTTTGCTCCAGATTGGTTTCCTGCTCTAGGTAGCCTACCTGGCAGTCCTTGGCGTACTGGACCTGGCCGGCGTCGGGGCTGTCGATGCCCATGATGATTTTGAGCATGGTGGTTTTGCCGGCGCCGTTGGGTCCCACGAGCGCGAAGCGCTCGCCGGGGTTGATCTGGAAGGACGCGCCGCTAAAGAGGACGCGCGCGCCGAAGCTTTTTTCGATCTTGTCGACCAGGAGGATCATGGTGCCGCCTTTGACCTTGTGTGCCTATATGAAAAAAGGCCCCAACTTGCGTTGGAGCCTCATTCAATGCTCGGGTGGAGACGAGGGGGATCGAACCCCTGACCTCTTGACTGCCAGTCAAGCGCTCTCCCAGCTGAGCTACGCCCCCGTGCGAAGAAGTACTATACGGGAACCCCCCCGCCGATGCAAGGACAATTTCGGAAAAACTTTCGACCCGCGCGGCGTGGGAACGCAGCCGGCCGCGGATGCAGGCGCGGGAACGGGCCCCGAAGCCCCGCGATGCCCTTTCCGCCCGCGGGGACGCGCCCCGCGGGCGGCGGCGTGGCCGCCGCCCTCCTCCCCGGCGCCCTCGGGGCATCTCGGATCCCGCCGTCCGCCGTTTATCGCCTCCGCAGCGCGGTCCGCCATCCGCCCAACGGCCGTCCCGCCGGCGCCGGGCCCACTATCGGGTCCAGCCGCGCCCCCGCCCGCCCGGCGATTTCAAAACCATGCCGGTTTACGGGGCCAGGCCGGGAAGCCCCGAGCATGCCGCAATCGGCAAAATCAAAACCGCAGGTAGGCGACTTGCGCATTCCGTGAAATGCAGGGTATGGACGGCCGGTCCGGGTCCAGCCCCGTAATCCGGCATAGTTTTGAAATGACACTAATTCACTGGCAACCAAACTAGATCGTTCTAGTTCCTTATCGCCGGCTAATTTCCGATGTCCATCCAGTTGCACAAAACATTTGCTCGCAGTCGCGTCTCGGCGCACTTCATTGCCTCGGATTTGGCTTTATATCGAATCCCCAAACGGCTGCAAACGCTTTTGACTATGATGTCTAGCTGCTTTTTGTCGTTAAGCATATCGTGGGTTACCAGGAACACGTCGAAACCCATGCTCTGAAGCGCAGTCATACGCTCCGCATCGTGGTCAAGTACCGCGCCTGATCCATGGATGACTTCACCTTGGATCTCGATAATTACTGCCTTCATTAGCATTGGGTTTACAATCACGATGTCCCCGTAGCAGACCTTTTGACCTGCGATGCTTTGGGCAGCCTCGGATAGAGGGGTTAAATCGTTGAGGTACACGTATCTGAATCCTGAACCACCTAGACGTCGAGAACGACTTAGGAGCAGGACCCCCGCAACCTCGAGTGGAGATGCAGCAATGCCGATAACCTGCTGAGCGGCATCATAAAACTGCTTTCCCCACATTTGGCTTTTGACCTTGTCGGCGAAACGATGCAGGTCGCTCAGTTCGATGAGCGGCTTTCTCATCCAAAGAGAAGTACCTTTGAGTTTCGTAACCTCTCTTCCATCCTCACGCTTGCTTGTTTGGCCATCACTATCTGGGTCCTTTACGGTTGCGCGGGCATAAACTCGTTTCCAGGGAATCTCGTCTTCGCCTTCTCCAAGTTCGAACAGATCCTGCGTGCTGGAATTGCGATTCTTTTCTACCGCCAGTTTTAACTGCATTTCGGCTGCGGGAGCCGGCTCGAAAACAGAAAACCAGCCGCAAAGTTCGTACATAGCCAGTACGAGATCTATTTGAGACACAAAGCGTGTCATAGTAAATAACGTGTTTAGCGGATTGGTGACACTAAAGCCAAAATGAGTGTCGATTGTTGTACCGGCATCCGATGCCCCATCCCAGCGAATTGTAGAGCGCAATCCCGAGTGGTGATTACAACAACCTGGCGAAGCAACAGCGATGATCGGGGTCTTGAGGACGTCGGTTACGAAAGGGGCTTGGGATAGAGCTCGCCAACCGTCTTCGGTGTTGGGCAGGCGCGGGTAGAGGTCGCGCACCTGCGGTGGGCAGCGCCAGTAGCGGAATGCGGTGTTTGCGCAGACGATTTCGTCCATTTGCGCCTCCCCTGGTATCGCCATAGGCTGTGCGGATTGCGGACATCGCCGATTATCTACTGGGGCATCATGCGGGTAAGTACCGGAAGCTGACCAAACGCTGACCAAAAGCTTGACGAGTTCTGTCGAAAATCCCTCGTGTGACAGAAATCCGCTGGAAGGAGCTCTGGGCGTGTGGTCCCCGTCTCCACATTTGTGCTCGGATCATATGAGTAATTCAATGAAATTACGCATGCGTTTTATACAAAACGTGCAATGGCATCAGCAAAAAGGGTGCGATAAATAATAAGCCTTAGACGACTACGATATATTTTTGGTGTCACCCTTGGTGTCAAAAAGAAAAAGGCCAGGGGCTTAACACCTCTGACCTGCGCTTTAGATGGTGGGCGATACAAGATTCGAACTTGTGACCCCATCCGTGTGAAGGATATGCTCTACCCCTGAGCCAATCGCCCGTCGCCTTTCGGCAAAAGAGATACTATCATAGCCTCGCGTAGTTTACCAACAACTTTTTGCCCCCGATTTTAAATTCGTGGGCACATGCCGTTCCATCACAAACAAGGCGCCCGGCAAACCAGCAGCTCAACCAACCTTTATCGCTTGATCCACGAGGTCTCGGGGCGGCTGCACGGGGTGCTGGGGATCTCCATGTGGTGTCCAATCAATTCAATAACCGGCGTGCAGATACTTTGATTCTATACGTGCGACGGGTCGCCTATGCCCGCAATGCAACCGCGGCGCAGCTCCTCGGCGAGCCCGCTGGTCGTACGGTTTCCGGATACGAGGTCCTGGATCCAGGCGTAGTACTGGTTGTCTTTGGGCTCGGGGCTGTCGGACAGCACGACCGGAGTGCCTGCGAACCTTAAGACGGACAATGCATAGATAAGGCTGGTACGTTTGTTACCGTCCTCAAAGATGTGGTCCTTGACCATGTGCTCTGCCACGTAGGTGACCTGGTCAAAGATGTCTGTGAAGCGATCGGCCGGCGATTGACCGAATATTGTACAGAATGCACCCGCAAGTACGGACTCGACGCGTCCAAGCTCAAGCGCGGCCCGGTCGCCTGTGGCGTCGGTCGTATAGCAGCGCCCGACCGTCATCAGCGTGCTGTGTAGGCGCATCACGGCCGCGGCCATAGCTTCGAGCGAACCGGCATCATCGAGCACGAGCGGCGCTAACGGATGCGCGCCTCGCTGCGTAGTCGCCATCATGAGTTCTCCAAGAGTCTGAGCGCGTTGGGCATGGCAGCGATGGTTAACTCAACTGCATGGTCGATCGACATAAAGCCGTCGAGCAAAATCGGTGATGCTGAATTTGCCTCGTGCGCTACTGAGTAATCTTCTTGAGTAGCGCGACCAGTGCCGTCATCTGGCTGAACATGACTCCAAAGCATGTGCGTCTCCTTTATAGCTTCGTAGATGGAAAAGACTGCGAGTCGTACTCCAGAACGATCGGTTGCCAGATGAGGTCTTCAATACTGCAGTCGAGCGTGTTTGCGAGCGCCAATGCCGAGGAGACCGAGGCGCGGCGTAGGTCGAGCTGGTTCTGCTCGTAGAGTTGTATGGCGCGAAGTTTAACCCCCGATTGGGCGGCGAGCTGCTTTTGCGTTAGGCCAGCCGCCTTTCGTGCCGCTTTGAGGCCCTTTTTGTCTGCCTGGGCGTTGTTCCATTTATCAATGACAATCTGGGCGAATTTGTCTTCGGAGGCCTCGTGGAGTGGATGGTACGAGCCGATGATCCAATCGAGCGGAGCAACTTCGAGTAGCTCGTTAAAGCTCAGGCTGCACATCCATTGCGCATAGGCCAAAACCCAGCCCGCCCAATACTGAGGCGAACGGTCGAACGGATAGGTCTCCCTGCATTCGGCAGGCTTTAGCCCCGCCCGAGCGATAATTTCGCGCGCGAGCTCGTCGCCCGTCATGCCGCAGACGACACGAGGCATACCGCGCTCAAACTGTTTCATCTCAATAGTGTTCGACAGGATCGCCGTCAGCTCGGCTGGATTCAAACCTTGGTCACAGAGGGCAAAATCGACCGCCTCGCCCAGCGTTCTCATGGCATCCTCGAGATACATCTCACTGTAGGCGTGGGTCATCGCCCGTCATCCCCTCTCGAATGATATCGACGATACGAATTCCCTCAAACGGGTTTTCGGCAAGCAATTCCCGATACTGCACCCTTGCCGCTTCATCTCGCTCCTTGGCCAATGGACCATACAGAGCTTGTGGCGCACGTTCAAAACCGGCAAAACGAATGCTCTTAAACGCGCGCTCGCTTTTGAGCACAATCTGCTCTCCCAGGTTGCCGAGCTTCATGGCCCGACCAAACTGCTCAACGGTGATTGTGTTGTTCACAAAAGCTCTGGCATAGCTAAAGTACGAGTCGTCCGCGCGCCGTCCCCTTATCACGTCGCAAGCGCTCGTGTCAGGTAGAAAATGATCGTGGAGATATTCGCACGCCCTCACGGCGATAGCGGTGTCCTTGCGAAAAGAACGATGCTCTACAAGCAACGCTATCCAATGCAGAACTGAATATTGCGGCGATAGCAGGTCGAGTACCTTGAGATCGGCCATGTCGAGTTCATATCGATTTGCAAAGCCGTCTGCGTCCCTAGAGCATGCCCATTCCCTTGCAAGGTTGAGGCTCTCTGTGCAATAGAATCCCTGTCCATAGTCGTTATGGACCGTCCCCAGGCCAATCTGGGGAGTCTCAATGATCTTCTGAGAACCATGCCACAGTTCCACGCGAGTCTCCTAACAGGTATCGCCCTAGCGATAGTATAGCAAACTATCGCTAGGGCGATACCTGTATTCAGAGAGCAAAAGGGTGTATGGAACCGAGTTTGAGTTCAATACCGGCTTCTAAGACTCTCCGAGTCCGGAAGTATGCGGCAAAATTCAGACTTGTTGACCACGCTGGAGCACATCAACGCTTCTACCTGCGGCTTCTTTGCGCCAAAAGGGCGGTGTGGTCGGGGGTTCCGGAATTTGCCGCATACTTCCGTTTTGAGAATTCGGAAATGCGGGGAAAACCGAGATCTGTCGACCAGACCCTGGTTTTATGCTTCCGCGACCTGCGGTTTTGTACGTAAAAATTTGGTTGTGCCCGGCGGGTTCCGATCCCCCCACACACTTCCGGAAATGAGTCACATCAACAACGGCGTGCGATTGCGATGAATGCTTTCCTAGTGCGAACAGCACCAAGGCCATGGCAATTCAGTGGCTGTCGGCGGTCTTGGCGAGTGTGGAGAACACGCCACTTGCACTCGCTTTGGGTTTTGCCGGATTTGAAACGGTAGCATACACAGGGCGTCTTTATATGTAACTTAATAGTTTGCCTTGTAACATCATAAATGTTACATTTCAAAATAGCATGTTACAAAAGGAGGCGAAACATGCGGGAATTCGTTGAGAAGATGCTGCATTCGAAAGTCGAGCGTGAGCCCGTTGACGTCTCGGGGCTTCCCCTGTATCTGAGGGGGTTGTACTCCCTTGAGCGGTGGACCGCCTTCGGCGTGCCGTTCGTGATGACTTCCCCCATCGAGAACGTGACGGTGAAGACCATGGCGAAACACCGCAACACGCTGGAGACAGCTCTGGGGATTCCCGTGGCTTTCGCTCTCGAGAGCGCCACGGGCTATAGGGTCGAGCGAATGCTTGAGGCCGGCCTCGCCTTTGTTGTTACAGACAAGCAGGTGTACCTACCGTTCCTGGGAGTCGCTCTGAATGGCGGCAAGAGCCATACGGGCGACCGTAAGCAGGTGAGCGTCGAGACGCTCTCGCCCCAGGCGCAGCGTCTCGCCATCATGGCGCTCTACGGTGAACTCGACGGAGCCAACGTAACTCAGGCGGCGAACGTTCTCGCCGTAGCAAAGATGACCGTCTCGCGCGCGTTCGATGAACTCGCTGCTGTCGACCCCTCGATCATCGTGTCCGAAGGGCGCCGACGGGTCCTACGCCCTGACCGGAATAAGATGGCGCTGTGGCGGCGGCTTGAGCCACACATGGCAAGTCCGGTCGCAAGGGAGCATCGCCTGACCAGCGTACCCGATGTGGGCCTTCCACCAGGAGGAGTTTCGGCGCTGAGTGAGATCTCGATGCTGCAGGACGACCCCTGGCCGACTTTCACCGCGACCAAAGCGCAAGAGCGCGTCCTAGGGCTGGCGACCGGTGAACGTAACGCTGGATTCGACGAACCAGAGGAGCCCGCGTGCGTAGTGCAGGTGCTGCGCTACGAGCCCGAGCCAGCGCCCGGGTGTATTGTCGACCCGCTTTCCGCCATCCTATCCCTTCCCGACGATGTGAGGGACGACCCGCGCGTCGCGGGCGAGATCGAGTACGTCCTGAATCGAGTGCTTGGGGTTGATTATGAAGGGAATCGATAAGTTCAGGGAACGCTTCGCGGGCCGCGAGGGTGAATATGTCCTAATCGGTGGCGGAGCCTGCGACCTGCTGTTCGGCGAGGTCGGGCAAGATTTCAGGGCAACGAAAGATCTCGATCTAGTCCTACTGGTGGAGGCGCTGACGCCTGAGTTCGGCCGCGTGTTCTGGGACTTTGTCCGGGAAGGCGGGTACGAGAACAAACAAAAGAGTAGCGGGAAGCCGCAGTTCTACCGGTTCTCTAAGCCGAAGGACCCGGCCTTCCCCGCCATGCTGGAGTTATTTGCACGCACCGACATCAACCTGCGCGACGGGGATTCCGGCCTTTTGCCGATACACATCGGCGAGGAGGTATCTAGTCTTTCTGCGATTCTGCTGGACGAGGAGTACTACAAATTGCTCGTGGAGAACAGAGTATCGGCGGGCGGCGTCGCTGTCCTGTCGGTCGAGGGGCTAATCCCCTTCAAAGCAAAGGCGTGGCTCGACCTGTCTGCCAAGCGTGCAGATGGAAAGGCAGTTGATGAGAAGAGCGTGAAGAAGCACCGTAACGACGTCTGCCGCCTCGCCACCTTGCTCGCGGGCAACGAGCGTCCCGCCATGAGCGAGGGTGTTCTTGCTGACATGAGGCGCTTCATGGAGTCCTACGAATCGGACCCCGTCGATCCCAAAACAATCAGGATCAAGGGTGTTGGGGCGCAACAGGTCGTTGAGGTGCTGAAGGACGTTTACTTGCGATAACACGTATATATGACGCGCCTTCAACCAGAACGATTGAAGGCGCCTTCTCCGCGAGCATTGTTTTGATTGCGTTATTTCAGGGGCTTTTAGAGCTGCATCGATTAGGTCAGCGGCGTTGACGAAGCGGCCGGGATTCCCCCTGGCAAAGAACGCATCGCTCTCGTGGATTGCCTCAAGGCTTTCCTTGTTGGGCTCGGCGTGCGGAATGAGCTGCGGAATGGTATCTGTAAGCTCCTTGTCACGTTTACTTCGCTTCATAGAGACGTACCTCATCCTGTTCGAGATTATTGCGAAAGGCAGGGCGCATGTGCTCTGGTGGGTTGGTGACGATATCAACCTTTCGCCCAAGTTCCTTCTCGAGCTCATGGGAGAGTTCGTAAAGCATGCCGAACGTCATGGTGTTGCCGCAGACTAGGCGCAAGTCAATATCGCTATCGGGCGTTTGCTCGCCTCGGGTAAACGAGCCAAACAGATATGCCTCGCGGACGTCGTAGCGAGCCAGCACGCGGGAGACCGCAGTGGATATGTTGGTAGGCGAGATCATGGGTTATTTGGCGTTCAACAGTAGAACGTCAGAGGGCCAGCGCGGATACCGCCGGTCCGGCTTTTTGGCGTTCGGCGAGCTCGAAGATAAACGGGGCGTTTGAGCTAACAAATTCTGTCAAGAAATTGAGGTCATCAGCAGTAAATCCTTCGACGTTGAACCATTTGACCGCAAACAAGAAGCATTCCGCATGGTCAAAGCCAAAGTCAACCGGGCGCTCGACAACTACGCGAACGGTTCCGTCTTCTCTTGTCTCTGAGTAGGCAAATTGGGTGCCATCATCAAGCTGAACATAGCTCCAAAGCATTGCTGCCTCCTTAGTGTTTATATCCAAGTATAAACAGCCGCTTAGATGCAACGTGATGCGAATTGAATTATTCCCATAAGCCCTGAACTGCTGATTATTTGTATTAGCGAGACTCGAACCACTTCACACTTCAGTGTCTTTTTGGCATGGAAAACTGTCGTTGTGTGTTGGTCGGGCTTTATGTCATGGATCGTACTTAGATTCGAGCGCCTGCATGCTTAACAGCTTGCAGGCGCTCGAACAGCTCAAGAAGGCCGGCGTCTATTACATTCTTGGCAGCCTCAACTGCATGATCCGTTTCGTGGTTAATGTTAAATAGATCCTAAGCCATTTTACTTTTAGGCGGGTCGAATCTAAATTTTATACCTAGTTATCTTTTTCCATTCGGCTGGGAAACCCATGGCATCAAGGAGGCGCTCCTCGCCGATGCTCTCATCCAATGACAAGTATCCGTTAACGCACTTGACGAGCTTGGCCTTGAATGTCTTGAACTCGTCGTCGCGAAGGAGGTATCGAAGGGTGATCACTGCCGAGAAAACGTCTACCTTGCCGCAAGCGTAATCCGGCCCAATCTTTTCGATGCCGAGCTTGGCGTGCAAGGCCGTGTCATGAATCTCGACGTGACACCTGTGGGAGAAGAGACGCTCTCCATGTGCGCAGACGTTCCTGTAGAGGGCGAGTACGCGGATAAACGACGAGAGTTCTTTCGGGTTTCCGACCCCGAACCTCTTAGCAATCTTGGCCTTCTCGCTGTCCCTGAGCGCCGTGAGCATTTTTGAAGTCTGTCCGAAGGTCATGGCGTTCACGGCGACCCATAGAGGCACGTTCTTATATGCCCCGCGGTAGTAGGCAAGGTATTCGTGGCTGGTATCCTTGTTGGCGATATAGTCAAGCATGTTCAGCAGCTTTGGGAGAACTCGCTTCGCGCTCTTCGACGTCGCGTAGCAGCGGGCGTCTAGATACTTGCTCTGGGACTCGCCATATGCAGCGCAGAACTCGTAGGCCAGCGCCGACCTGATCTTCGCCTCGACCTTGAGCAGCGCATCGAGCATTATCTCCCTAAGCTCGACGTCGAACTCGTAAAGTGCTAGGATGTCTCCAAAAGTGGCACCTTCGCGGTATACCCGGGTGCTCGGGTCGCGGAAAAACGACTGGTAGCCGTTCATGACCGGGAAATAGCCGATGCCCGCAAGCACCCTTCGGCAAACCTCTTCGTCCTCGATTCTGAGGCCGGAGCTTCTGAGCTTCTCCATCTGCTGCTGGTAGGTAAGGAAATCTTTGGGCATCGTCGCTCTTCCCGAAAATAAAAGGGGAACCCGCAGGCTCCCCTCCGGTTCCAGGCATCGAAAGTTTCTGGACCCTAATCACTGACATGATACTCTCTTCAAACTTGCGCGCTGTCAAGCACATGAACTGAGTATCCACCGGCACACATTACCAGCACGTCCGGCATTGCTCGCATAAAAAAGCAACACTCCTTCACCGAAAGCGTTGCCACTAAAGCGTCTGCAGAACTCCTAAATTTAAGCCAGATGTTCCTCGCCACATCAGCAACAATGTGAGGTGGTGAGGAACGCTGCGCCAAGCAGAAATAGCGTTAGGGACACGGCGATCCAATTTGTGTCGCTGGTTTTGGGAAGCGACAAGGAGGTCTTGGTGGCGGCCTTGGGCCTAGAGGCCTTGGCGGCCGTGGTGTTGGTCACTGTGGTCGTGGTCACCGTCTTAGTCGCGGCCGCGGGCTTTTGTGTGGGATTCGTCGACGGATCCGCAGCTGGATCGCCGGTAGCGGGGTCGGTGCCAGGGGCGGACGGACCATCCCCCGGCACATCGTGCCCACCGGTCTCCCCCGCCGGCGTCGTGGCATCTACGGGCTCGATCACTACATGCGTGGCCACGGACCCGTCGGCAGCCACCACGCCCCCTGCGCCAAAGGCCCCGCCCGCAGGCGCCACAAAGCGCGCGGATGCAAGCGATCCGCCCAGGCAGGCGACGCCGCCGTCGGTGCCCGACGCATCCAGCCAGGACGCATCGACGGCAAGCTGCCCGGCAGCGCCGCCGCCGGCAGCCCCGCCCAGCAGGCACACACCATAGGCGCGCACGCGGCGACAGCGCGCCCACCGTCGCGAACGGCAAGACCGTCCGCGATCACGCCGGCCACCAGCGCATCCGCGATGCCGGCGCCGTCGGCCCGCGCGTCAACCTTGCAGCCGTCCACCGCGAGCGTCCCCGACACGTAGATCCCGCACTGCGAGCCCGTGGCCACCAGCGACCCGGTGCCGCGGAGCGTCAGATCGCCCCACACCTCCATGCCGCAGCGCGAGATGTCCACGTCGGGCGCGCTCGTCTCGACAACAGTGTTCTGCCCGGTCAGCGTCACCACCAAGTCGCCGCCGGCGCCGATGGCCTCGCCCGTGTAGCTGTTAAGCTCCAGGTGGTCGGCATCGGTCCAGGCCCACCCGGGGCCCGACGCGCCCGGCTCGTAGTACGTGGCGCCCGCAATGAACAGACTGTCCGCGCCCGCGGCATAAGAAGGCCCGCCCAGCAAAACGCAAAGGCAGGCCATGACGGTAAGCAAGATATAGTGACGGCTGGTGTGGAACGCGGCAGCAAGCATAACCGCTCCGATCTTCGCAAGAGCCAATGGAAACTGCGCCAGAAAATACCTGGTAGCAGCAGTTATTAGTGTAGCGAGATCAAGCAAGGGACGATGAAGAAACCTGCAATCGAACCCGGAAATTAGGTGTAAATCGTTTTGCCAGTCGGTGAAAGGAGGGATTGCATCCGGCGTTGCTCATAGATCGACGCGGCCACGGCCCCGTTGTTCACGCTACCTGACGTCCAGGATAGAGCGCGCACAGGAATTTGTCGGAGTTGGATTTCACCATCAAATGGAGTTGGCCTACGACAGGCTTGTGACAGCTATTGTTCCTGTCGTACCACGCAACTTATAGCAGCTCGACGACAATGAACTCCTTGCAGGCGCGACTCTCGTCTGCAAGGAGTTCATTGGTCAGAATTTACGGTGCAAGATTGTAATCGTTCAACAACCATTTGGCATTCCTTGTAAACGGGACCTATCAGAATGGAAATAATCAATTCAAATAGTAATTTGTATTTAGACTGTACACTGTTAGATATAACTGTTACATTCTGTATCAGTACAGTATTGTAGTTAGGAGGAACAATGAAACTAGTATTCGACAAGATGAAGGGCGAGCCGTCTTATACAGCTGGAGCAAGGTATATTGAGGAAATGATTCGGTCCGGCCAATTGATGAATGGCGACAAACTCCCCTCCATTCGAGAATTCGCAGACGACAATGGCATGAGCACTGCAACCGCTCAAAGGATCTACTCGGAAATTGAACAGAAGGGACTAATTACCACAATTCAAGGAAGCGGTTCGCTAGTCACATTTAATGAGGACGTAGTATCCGATGATGGCATTAATAAAGTCACCATCTTTTGGTCTTATGCCCATAAGGATGATCAAAATTCAAAGGGTGCTGTCCTTACGCTACTAGAAGCTATTAAGGCCGAATACGAACTGCAAACGGGCGAAGATTTGACAGTATTCGTAGATAAAGATGGAATTGAATGGGGTGCGAACTGGAAAACCGCCATTAATGAAGCGCTGTTGAATACGGTAATTTTCATTCCAATTCTTACTCCCACCTATCTAAAAAGGCCCTCTTGTTTGGGAGAACTCAGGAACGCGGTATCTGTCTTTCGCGACAAGAAGATTGCATATGGAATTTTTCCCATACGCTTCACTAATGTTGATGCTGCCCTTAAGAACTTTCCAGACGACGATCTTGCCAACACGCTTAGTGAAACTCAGGCTTCTAATTTCTACGAGATTAAGACTCGAGATCCAGAATCGAGTGTCTATCAAGATTACGTTGCGACTCTTGTGTCGAAACTAGTAGAAGTGGACCAATGGCTTTGTGACGGTCATTTAAACCTTGTAAAGCAGGCTGATGAAACGCTGCGAGAAACGCAAGACGGATTTCTCGACAGGCTTGCGGCGCTCGAAGCTGAAAGTGAAAATCAGAATCGAATCCTAAATAGCATGACGGAAATAATGACCGCAATCGGCTTGCTTGCCCAGGAAAAAGCAATAGAAATGAAGGAATCGGACGCAAAGAACAAAGGCATTTCTGCCAAGCTGATAATAACGCGCAGCATGGCAAAGGAGCTTGGCCCTCTTGCTGATGAGTTCTACGCAAATTGCCGCGAGTTTACTCAAAGTGTTGAAACGATGGGCGCTGGTGTAAGCGCATATGTCGAAATATGCCAGTATTACGGTGGAGAACGTTCTTTTGATTTTGAAAATGCGGTTAGCAGTCTTATCGATAACACGAATGAGGCGTTTAGCGAATGTAGAGATTTTGGAAGCTCGGTCTCGGTAATCGGAAAAATGTCTAGAGATTTACGTGCTCCAGCCCATCGGATTCAAAAGAGCCTCGATTTATTCTGCAGTACTCAGTCTCAATTTAGTAAGTGGGTCGAAGAACTTAAGCGTTTGGACCGTGTTGAATAATCTATCTACTATGGCGTTCATTTACTAAAGAACCACCGTAGCGGCTGTCAATTTCAGCACGCCCGTCGTCATGGCACCCTTACGATGACAACGGGTGCATGCGGCAGCTGATGTACGTTGCTGGTGTTGCGGACGAGTCGACATAAACGGTGCAAACATGCAGCGGCCCGGCGAGGGTCATTAAAATAGGGCACCGGGGCAACACCAGCCCCGGTGCCCAAACGTACTAACGGCGGGGTCATTTTGCGATATTCAATACCGTTCAAGCGATTACAAATATCCGATGAAAGGAAGCATCGCGTGACTTTAAGGCTATCTGTCAGATACTAAATCCCAACGCAAGGAGCTATCACCGATTATAAGCACACCTCAACTCAATATAGCCATCGACTCATGCAGAACGCAAGGACGAGTGTGGCTATTTGATACTTCAGCGATAATAATCTGCCTCTATTTTTTCTTCCCAGTTCAGATATTCTTTTTTTGACTTGCACACTTGTCGAAGAATTGGACGCCAATTTTGGACTAACTCGTTTTTCAAAAGACCGCCATCCCAATTCTTCTGTGTAAGCACCCTATGCATGTCCACCGGAAGAAGGTCCGGCAATGAAGACCAACATTCCCTATCGGTGTTCATCTTTTTAAGAACATTCATCCGATATGAAGACCAGCCTGCCTGTTTTAATGCGTTATATACCGACTCGCCGGGGCTAATAAGCCCATCTTTAAAGGCAGGCAGGATAATATCTTGATTATTAATGAAGTCTTCGCTTAAAGAAGTGAAATCTAACGGGAATAAATCGGGAAGAAGTGCGGAAACAGATTTCAATAAAGTCAAATAAGAATCAACCGAGAAGCATCCACTAGTGAGCATCTCGTTGATAAAGTTAATCAGAACTTGCTTATCAGGCTCATAATTCGATCCGATAGTAATTGTCCCTGACGTACTAAAGCAAGAAGCCAATGATTTTGAAGTAATGAAAGAAACGTCCTTGCCGATTATTTTTCCAAGGATTAAGTAATTAGCGAGACTCGACTCAATCAAATTAAAATCAATGAAAGCCGAACAAAACGCCGCAAACACAGGAATAGAGTGGTTATCAATTGTCGCGTAAAAAGCGGAATAAAGATCAACGCTAAACTTTCTAATCCGAGAGTTACGAATTATATTTTCAGTCGTATTTTTGATCGACGGTAGCGAGCAAAATGATGAATCACGCGCCAATAAATTATAAAGAGATTGCTCAAGTGCGACCGTCATGTTTTCGCAGAAGCAATCGCCATCTTCCATCAAAGATAAATACTTATTCAGAGAATTGACGTCTTTAAGCACTCTATCACGGACAAATGCGCCAGCTTTATCGATCGAAGAAAACGATTTGGAATTTGAAGCAATTATAAGATTATTTCTGGTAATTGTATAAATACCCTCTTTAGTTGCTGATCGTTGATAATTTGGGCTTAGAGCTGAAAGGTCCTGAACCTCAGCCCCTACCTCAGAAAAATAATTACAAACCGCGTCTGAAACAGTGCTGTCAAAACTAGTTAAACCCTCAAGTAATTCAGAGGCATGTTCAACGAGCCAAGAAGCACATTTTTCATGTGTATAGGAAACTCTAGTATTAAAGTTTTTCAAGCCTCTGGTCACGATATCGATTAAGAAATCAGCATTGGTCTTTAACTGATAATCGTCTGCAATTGGATAAAGATTGTTTTGATTACTTTCTGAATATGGTGAAGATTGATCAACCATAATATCGATGGCGCTTGGTACAAGTTCCATTAGCAATTCAATAAAATTCGTATTCCACCATCGCTCTTTTGCTGATAGCAGGACACTCTGCAGTAAACAATACCCAATTGAATCCTTTTTGGAACTAGCCGCTCGAATCATTCTCCGTGCATCTTTTTCATGACCTTCTGCATTTAGAAGAAATATAAGTAAGTCTTTATTAAAACAACGGTGCTCAGAGAATCTTGAAGCCGGGATAATCCGACATAGCTCGCGGCAGTCCTCTTCACTCAATATCATCGTTGGGTCAGGTATATTCTGCCTATATCGACTATTGATAAAATAAACTACATTCGGTCTGGCATTTTTAGGATACTTTGAGATGTATAAGTAGAAATCCCGGCAAATAAACCCCTGTTCGATCAAGTCAAAAGCAATTCCAGGTCCCAGATGCTTAAAAACTAAATCTCGAAAAGTGATCAATTTCTCTTCGTTGGGATAATCCATACAACCTTCGGGTAGATAAGTTGAGAAATCGAATGACTTACACCGACTAATCTCGGCGTCAATGGCATCTAAACAAAAGTCTTTGTCGCCAACCGCCATCAATAAATCGATATCCAAGCTCTTATTCGCCTTGATAAATAAGTCAACAAACTCAGACTTAGTAAACCGAATAAATGAAGAGCCATAGCGAGGAGGATCAAGCGCCACCATGTCACTCGGTTTCTTTTTCAAAAATAGGTCCCAAAATGTGTCAGTCTGAATTTGAGAAGCTCCGTTCTGGCAATCAAATCGAGATCCGTCTATTACTAATACGTACCCTCCTTTAATGTAATTTCTAATCGAGGTATCTAACTCTAATCCGAGATTAGTTAGGGCTGACGCCCCAAGCTTACCGTTGGCGGAATATTCTTTGCAAAGAGACCTCATGGCTTCGAGCTTTTTGCTTCGATTGGATACAGCAGAATCAAAGCTGTATGAAATTAAATAGAGGGAACCTTTTCCAATACGAAGATTTTCGTATTCTAGAGGGTATACATTCTTGTAAATCGCCATTGCTAAAAGTTTGTCTTCGGTTAGCCCAAGTTGCCTTGCTCCATTTGATTCTGATGCGAACCCTAGCTCTTCGTATAAAATAAGATAATCGTTACGAATGGATTTCAGAAGCCGCATGTCAGATAGATAAGGTGCGGCAAGTCGAAGCAGTTCATCAAATCGCTCTGCTTCTGCACCGGCAATATTTCTAATCCAATTCAGCTGGTCAGAGAATACAGATAGAGCAACGTCGTAGGCGGTGTAATCTGCCATAAACGGGACAACAGAAATCAGCAAGTCAAATAGTTTTGTCTTCATTGATCCCTTTATGCCAAATAGAACTGCCCCTTCGTCGTTGGAATTAATCGAGGTATCGGCGTAATTCGCTTCGTCAAACAGACTTTCTCTAACTGCATAGATAAATGATACCGAGCGATGAATTCCAGGAGCGCAATTAATAATGTGGTTTAGATTACGAAGCTCTTCGTATATATAGGCATTATTGAATCGATCAAGGTCTTCGAATATGACAGCGTCAGGTTGATTCACCTCGAAGTAGTAAACCAATTCATCCCGATATTTATTAAAGAAAGATGGTTCTTTTGTTTCGGTAGTAAGGGAAGCCGGACCAGTTGAAACAGATTTAATTCTAATGTGCGACGGTAAATAATAATTAATTAAGCAAACTAAGCAAGATGAAGCAACTATAACTAATCCAATTATCCCAACGGTCAGGGGAAGCCGTTCGGCGGATAAAGCCCACGCCCAGTATCTAGTCCATGCCGATAATTTATCCTGTGAGTTGTCTAGCACAAAGGCACAAAAACAAATTGTCAGAACTAGCAAAAAGCCACATAAGGTTGATACTCCAAGTGTTCTTAACCAATTATCCCTATGGATGCCACTTACTGATGAAAGACATGCTTTACTCGAATCGCCTTGGTACAAAAGTTGACCAAGTATTTCACGTTCGAGAAACCCAGTCAGCTCGCTCGACTCCGGGATTTGATCAGGATTTAATGTTGATAAGCTGATGCAAATAACTTTTTTATTGGAACGTCTAGAAACACGACTGAATTCTTGGAGAATACTACTTTTCCCGCAGCCATAAGGTCCGGAGAGAGCGATATTCGAACAATCACTCTCATAGGCGGCTCGTAGAAGCCGCACAACATACCTGCCGTGATCCTCCTCGCAGAACTCAGGCTTTAAAGGCAGAAGATCGTCAATATCATTTCCGCCGTGATTGTCTATATATCGCCTTAGATACATTTTGTGTCCCCATTAATACATTTGAATAACAGACAGGCGCAATAGCCCTTTGAAAACAGTTCAAAATTGTTCGCATGTTAACTGCGCATAATCCATTTCAAAAAATATGGCTGCTGATTGACTTCTGCATGTAGCCAATCAGCAGCCTAGCTGGATTTAGTTATTTAGGATCCAGTAATACAGAAGCTCTCCTAGTACTTCCTCCACACCATCTTGTCCACGACGCCGGTGTAGCTCTGGATGATCTTGACCACCTTGGTGGACACGGTCTCGTCGGCGTAGTCGGGCACGGGCGCCTCGGGAAGCGACCCCTCCGCGTCGAGCTCGACGGCGGTGTGGACGGCCTGCAGCAGGCCGCGCTCGCTGATGCCGGCCAGCGTGAAGCAGGCCTTGTCCAGCGCCTCGGGGCGCTCGGTGGAGGTGCGGATGCACACCGCCGGGAACGGGCGGCCGATGCTCGCGAAGAAGCTGGACTCCTCGGGCAGGGTGCCGGAGTCGGACACCACCGCGAAGGCGTTCATCTGCAGGCAGTTGTAGTCGTGGAAGCCCATGGGCTCGTGCATGCGCACGCGCGGGTCGAGCTCGAAGCCGGTGGCCTCCAGGCGCTTGCGGGAGCGCGGGTGGCAGGAGTACAGGATCGGCATGTCGTACCTCTCGGCCAGCGCGTTGATCGCGGTGAACAGGCTCGTGAAGTTGGCCTCGGTGTCGATGTTCTCCTCGCGGTGGGCCGAGAGCAGCATGTAGCGCTTGGGCTCAAGGCCGAGCTCGGTAAGGACGTCCGACGCCTCGATCTTCTCAAGGTTGGCACGCAGGACCTCAGCCATGGGCGATCCGGTGACGTAGGTGCGCTCGGGGGCGCAGCCGGTGTCCTTGAGGTAGCGGCGGGCGTGCTCGGAGTAGGCCAGGTTGACGTCGGAGATCACGTCGACGATGCGGCGGTTGGTCTCCTCGGGCAGACACTCGTCCTTGCAACGGTTGCCGGCCTCCATGTGGAAGATGGGGATGTGCAGGCGCTTTGCCGCGATGGCGGACAGGCAGCTGTTGGTGTCGCCCAGGATAAGGAGCGTGTCGGGTTTCACCTGCACCATGAGCCTGTAGCTCGCGGCGATGATGTTGCCCACGGTCTCGCCCAGGTCGGCGCCCACGGCGTCCAGGTAGACATCCGGGTCGGCGAGCTCCAGGTCGCGGAAGAAGATGCCGTTGAGCGTGTAGTCGTAGTTCTGCCCGGTGTGCGCCAGCAGGCAGTCGAAGTGGCGGCGGCACTTCTTGATGACCTCGGACAGGCGGATGACCTCGGGGCGGGTGCCCACGATGATGAGGAGCTTCAGGCGGCCGTCATCTTTAAATCGAACCGTTTGATCTTCTACCATATTTGTCATTTTTAACCTTTCTTAATTGTTTGTCTAAGTGAGAGGTCCGGCGGAAAGTTAAGCAGGCGCTTCGCAACCAGCTTCACGAGTACACCGATGTAATCCTTGGCGGGGTACAGCAGCTTACGCTCGATTAGCCGCTCATACGTCATATCGAGTTCAACGGTCTCAGGGTGTCTGAGCGGAAACGGGAGTTCGTAACCATCCATTGAACAGAACCGGTTCGTCATATCTAGCGAGAGATCATTGCCACCGTGCTCCGAACAGTCGTCAACACCAATATTCTCTATAAGGTTCACTGATGGGGCGATGCCAAAAAATCCGCCCGTCCTGAGGGTCCATGCCATATGGTAATCCCAAGAATAGTAACGCCCAGTACGGCCCTTGTGTGCTTTCTCGTACTCCACGTTGAACAGCTGTTGGAGATAGAGCCGCCTCACCGAATACGTGTTACGAGCGCGCCTCATGTCCTCGGGAGTTGTCTTGTTCAGGTCAAAGTCGTAGGAAGATAGAAACTTGTCTCCCCATGATGCCCATCCACATGGCATAAGTTGTCGCGTAAAAATGTATGAAGCATTATGTGGCGCTTCGTATTGCGATAGATAGTTAGTCCCGCAGATCCAGAGAATCTTATCATTGTCACGATAGCGCGCTAGCATTTCTGCACAGAACGGGAAGAATGACAAAGAAGGTAGATTGTCGTCCTCCAAGAAAATGGCAACAGGCTCCCGCTCGAATACTCGCTTCGCGCCAAGTGCGATGTTTCCGTATACCCCCCTATTCTCCTTTGCGTAGTCTCGCACAACCTCACAGTCCCAAGTAATAAGAGAGTCGACGCCACGCCTCACTTTGTCGACAGCGCGGCGTTCTGCCCCATCTCTCCCCTGGTCAGCAATGAGATAGAGCTTACTAGGCCGAACCTCAGCAAGTCTATCGAAAATCCTCTCAAGAGTATCGAGTCGTTTGAAAATGAATACTGCGACAGGAATGTCGAACGTCTTGTCATCGCTCAATGTACGTAGACTCCTTTCTGAATAGCTCAAGAGTGCGTGCGCATTGGTCCTTAGAGCCCTTGTGGTCGATGACATAAGTTTTCGCACGCAAGGAAAGTTGGTGCAGCTCTTCAGGATCCATCGCGAGAGCTCGATTTAAAGCCGCCTTAAGGCCTCCATCCGTTGCATCGATGAAAAGACCTTCATAGTCTTCAGGCATTCCATCCAGCCTGTAAGCAACGGTTGGCACACCCGATGCAAGGTACTCCATCATCTTCGAGGGAAAACTAAACTTCGTGTAATCCCCTTCGTTCTTGCGCGGGTTAACGAGAATGGTGGCGCCATTGCGCAGGCCCTCAATCTCTTGGGACGGCAGTACGCCCAGGTATCGCACCATAGGATTCTCAGACTGCAGAGCCGTCATCTCATTTGCCGCCTCGCCGTCACCGCAAACAACAAGACCGATTCCTGTATCGTCAAGCCCCTTAAATGCAGAAATTAACTCGCCTAACCCATAGCGGTATTGGAGCGTCCCTGTGTACAAGATATACCGCTCGGGCAGATCCCGTACGACGGCTTCAGGCTCAGAAGCGTCATGTTCGTCAGCAATGCCCTCGACAACGGCACACTTCGTCAAGTCAACTCCAAGGTAAGGAGCCATTGCAGCTGTCAAGGGGACGTAGCAATCCATGCCCTTCATGCCTTTTGAAACAAAATGGTTCTTAAGCCTGTGCAAGAATCCCGTTCCACGGCTACCCAGCTCCATGTATTGAGGTAAATCAGGAACGATAAGGGCGACAATGCTATTGGGAAATTTCTTTTTTGCGTGATGCAGCGCAGTCACAATGGGATAAGTGGCGGCATAGCCAACGAAGTAAAGTTGTTCACAGCTTCTGGGGTTAACCTTATCAATCTCAGAGCACAGCCTAGCAGCACGCGAGAACTCTTTTAAGACCGGTAGGTTAACGAAGCCAGGCCCAACATCTTCACCAGAAATTTCGGAATGCCGGAAGCTATATCGTGGAACGAAAATGCCGGAGTACCTCTTAGGGAAGGAACCGACGTATTCCGAGTTTATAAGGTGGACGTTTTCAGTACCAAGGCATGAATCGTAACCTTTAACAAACTTCCACTGAAGATTATTCGCGGCGCTTTGAAGGCCGGACTTCGTAAGGCGTCTGATTTCATCTTCACGCTCGCGTGGAAATAATCCGCCGATAAAGTATAACGTTTCTAATTTTTTACTTTTCTTCAACGGGACTCTCCTCACTCCCCGCGGTAAGCCAGCGGTTTGCAATATGTTGAGCAATCAGGACAGGAACGAGCACAAGACCGTTAGCGTATACAACCGAGGCCCAACTGGTCACATACATGGACAGGATCGCTGAAACTGGATATTTTGCGATGGCACCGAGGCAATAGAAAATAACCTGAGGTCTCAAGCGATTCGTGGCGTTACCGAGGCACGTCTCAGAATTGGTTAACACAGTCGCGATGACGAGAAAGATGAGTGAAAAGGACTCGTAAAGCTTGAGGGTCGGCGCCTGTTCTTTTAGCCATATGCTAAGTATGGAATTGATAAGCAGGCCGATAACGACCGTTCCCGCGGATGCGATTGCCGAGAGCCCCAAATACTTTCTATGCACGGAAAGGAGTCTACGTCTATTCCCCGACGCAAAGGAACTCGCCATGTCGGACCAGATGGGCTGAGCCATGACTCCGAAAAAGACAAGAATAAGATTGAAAACCCTATAAGCCACAGAGTAAGGAACGACGCTATCGGAGCCGCAGAGAGAACCGATGAAGAGCTCGTTGGTCGACGACACGAAGAGCAGAGCAATCTGAATAACGAAGAATTGAATGCCGAGCGAGCCAAGCGAACGGAAGTAATCTGTCCTTACGTCCTTTAATCTCGGTGTATAGCCCTTGAGTTCGGTGGCGAAAATTACAAAACCAGCGGCGACTAGCGGAACCGATAGGGCGATTATCTCGACTACACACATGTACATGAACCGCTCGCCAGCCCCCGCCAGGGGAGGCGGGAAAGCTATGGCGACAAGGATTAGACAGTTGGAGATAAGAAGGAGAAGCGCCGGAGCAGCGTTGCGCTGGACAGCGTAAAACAGAGAGTTCACGAGCTTAAGAACGAGCTGAAGCAAAGTACCTGCGATGACGACAATCATACATGCGGTAAGATCACTTCTGCAGATTTCACTATCCCCAACGGAGAAGACAGAGTTCCAGGGAACGAAGGCAGAGACCGCCACGCCAAGGGGAATCAGCGCGATCACGATCGCGCCAAGGAAAATAACCGACGATGAAATTACGACGCGGGCCCTTTCGGAATCACCTTTATTCAACGCGTAAGTCAAATCGTTGCGAAGTCCGTTGCCAATTCCGAAATCAAAAAAGGAAATCCAGTTCAACACAGAGAGAACGGTAAACCAAGCGCCGAGAACTGCATCGTTCGAGAAGAACGACATCATAATGGGCGTAGAAATTAAAGATACAATTAAGGCAAGAACTTTGATGCACGCGTTTGCCGCAACGCTTAGTTTAAGATTATATTTCATGGTCGCCCCTATAGCATTTAACGGAAGAGCGTTCCGAACTCTCGTTAGAGAGGGAGAGGAAGGAAAATACCAATATATAAGTCATGGCCGAAGCGGTATGCGGTTCTTTGTTGATTACTAAAACGAACAGCAAAGCGAGCATAATGCCTGCGGATAGAGGAAGACGCCGAGTTCCGATAAGGGCGTATAACGTAACCCCCCACATCGCGAAACCAGAGACACCGAACGCGGCAAGTTGAAAGAAGCTCGTTGTCGTCAAAGAATCAATGGTTGGGGAGCCCGCTGCAATGGCAGAATAGGCCTCCAGGGCATCTCCGTAACCTAATCCCAAAACGGGGCTTGCGGAAAATAGGCTCCAGCACACACCAGGAGACTGAAGCCTCGTGAGCTTTGTGACGGCGTCAGCATCCCCCAGCTTCCAAAATAATGAAGGGTCAATCTGCATAAGCACGTTAAGAATTGTGGAGTAATTCGTAAAAGCCCATAAAACGAGGATGGCAATTCCAATCGCGATTGCCACACGACCTCGACCCCCGTTTTTCAGTAATCCAACGGCAAGGGCAAGTGGAAGAAGAAGATAGCCAGCTGTAGATCCAGTTGTGAACAACGTTACGACCAACAAGGCCAATCTAGCTTTTGATGCATTTTTATTAACAATGAACTCAACGGAAATCGCAAGGAGTAGATAAGAAGCAAAAATACCGCTTTCCCAGAAAAAACCCATACTCTTGCTTGCGTCGATATACGCCTCAGCAAACTGAGAGACAATGAAGATGGTTTTGTAATGGACACCGTTGACGTTCTCAAACACGGGGAACGGTAAGTTTATCCCCAACCAATTTGTTGCAATCCAAACCAATAGAGACACACAAGAGGTGGCGCACATAAGCCAGACAAAAATATGACAGAGACGAAGGGACCCCACCTTCCTGACACAAAGGTAGGCTAAAAGAATACAAACCATTAATGTCAAGGAATTCATGACATTTGAACTACTTAAATTGCCGATAGCAGAAAGCAAGATAGGAATCGTAAAGACAAGCGCACCGATCGTTAGCGCCGTATTGTTCTTATCCGCGTCAGAAAGCGTCAGCAGAAGAAAACACGATAGCAGAGCAAACGGTAGGCATAGCGACGAAAAGCCTATCAATGTAGAAACGGCGCTGCAGCTATTGAGGCAAATTGAGAATCCGACGAAAGTCCCGATTAACAACCAATCCAGCCTAATCGATAAGAACCGCCTAGCATAGTTCATTTTTAAACAACTTCGAAAAATGTATCTGGATTCTCGGGGTCGAAGGGCTCGTTGGCCCACATGACCGTCACGAGGTCCTCAGTGTCGGACAGGTTGGTGATGGAGTGCGTGTAGCCGGGGACCATCTCCACGGCGCGCATGTCGGAACCCGAGACGATGTACTCGTCGACGGGGAACGGGTTGCCATCGGCGTCCTCCCCCACCTTCCTCAGCTTGATGGAGGCGGTACCGGAGACCACCAGGAACCTCTCCCACTTGCTCATGTGCCAGTGGTTGCCCTTGGTGATGCCGGGCCTGCTCACGTTGATGGACACCTGGCCGCGCTCTGGCGTGCGCAGGAACTCGGTGAACGAGCCGCGGTCGTCGGTGTTGGGCCTGAGGCTATAGGCGAAGTCCCCCGGCTCGTAGTAGGAAAGGAACGTGCTCCAGAGCTTCTTGGAGAAGGAGCCCTCGGTGAGGTCGGGCACCGCGAGCGTCTCGCGGCTGTCGCGGAAGCTGTCGAGCAGGTAGACGATCTCGCCCAGGGTCTTAACGTCGGTCTTAGGGACGTAGCAGAACTCGTCACCCTCTACCCTCTCGAGGCCCACGTAACCGCAGCGGTGCTCCTCGCCCAGAAGGGCGCCCAGCATCTCGCCGACGAGGTCGTCGATGTAGAGGAGCTCGAGCTCCACGGAGGGGTCGTTGACGGTGTAGGGGCGGCCGTTGGCGATGGCGTCGCAGAAGGTCGCCACGGCGGAGTTGTAGCGCGGGCGGCACCACTTGCCGTAGAGGTTGGGGAAGCGGTAGATGAGCACGGGGGCGCCGGTGCGCTCCGAGTACTCGCGGAACAGGCCCTCCCCCGCGAGCTTCGACTCGCCGTAGACCGAGCCCTCGAAGCGGCCCGACAGACTCGCCTGCGCGGAGCTGGAGAGCATGACGGGGCACTTATTCCCATAGTGCTCCAAGGTGTCCAGCAGCGTGGAGGCGAACCCGAAGTTGCCCTCCATGAACTCCGCCTGGTCCTCGGGGCGGTTGACGCCCGCCAGGTTGAAGACGAAGTCGGCGCGGGAGCAATGCCCGTCGAGCTCCTCGGGCGTGGAGTCGACGTCGTACTCCATGACCTCGAGGGGAAGGAGCGACTGGTATTTCGAGCGGCGGTCCTTGCCGTCCCTTATATTCTTCAGCGCGCAGCAGAGGTTCCTGCCCACGAACCCCTTCGCACCGGTTACGAGGACCCTCACCCTACTGCACCGCCTCGTGCTCGCGGCCCTCGAGTGCCAGCTGCACGTACTCGGCGGTCTTGATCTTGGCGATGGTGCCCTCCACGTCGAGCCTCTCGGTGTTGTGGGAGGTGTAGGACTCGTCTGCCTGGGTCTCGACCTCGCCGTCCACGACGAACTTGTCGTAGTTCAGGTCGCGCGAGTCGCAGGCCACGCGGTAGTAGCCGCCCATGTCCTCGGCGCGCAGTCGCTCCTCGCGGGTCATGAGGGTCTCGTAGAGCTTCTCGCCGTGGCGGGTGCCGATGACCTGGGTGCCGACGCGGCCGAAGACCTCCTGGACGGCCTCGGCGAGGTCGCCGATGGTGGATGCCGGGGCCTTCTGGATGAACAGGTCGCCGGGGTTGGCGTGCTCGAAGGCGAACTGCACCAGGTCGACCGCCTCGTCCAGGTTCATGAGGAAGCGGGTCATGTTGGGGTCGGTGACCGTCAGCGGCTCGCCCTTGCGGATGCGGTCGATGAACAGCGGGATGACGCTGCCTCGCGAGCACATGACGTTGCCGTAGCGGGTGCAGCAGATGGTGGTGCGGCCGGCGCCGTTGCGGGCGTTGGCGTAGATGATGGACTCCATCATGGCCTTGGACTTGCCCATGGCGTTGATGGGGTATGCGGCCTTGTCGGTGGACAGGCACACGACGCGGTCCACGCCCTCCTCGATCGCGGCGTGCAGGACGTTGTCCGTGCCGATGACGTTGGTGCGCACGGCCTCCATGGGGAAGAACTCGCAGGAGGGCACCTGCTTCAGGGCGGCGGCGTGGAAGATGTAGTCCACGCCGTGCATGGCGTCGCGCACCGACTGGGCGTTGCGGACGTCGCCGATGAAGAAGCGCACCTTGGAGGCGAGCTCGGGGGACCTCTCCTGCAGGCGGTGGCGCATGTCGTCCTGCTTCTTCTCGTCGCGCGAGAAGATGCGGATCTCGGCCAGGTCGGTGTTCATGAAGTGCTTGAGCACGGTGTTGCCGAACGAGCCGGTGCCGCCCGTGATCATGAGGGTCTTGTCTTTAAATGCGGAAGTGCCTGTCATAAATTAATCCTCCACTAGTTGGGTAAGTAGTTTTTCGAGCTTGTCAAAGAACAGCTTCTTCGTGAAATAGCGCTCGTAATAAGCTTTTGCGTTATTGCCAAGCTGCCTTGTGTCGGAAAGTCCAGCAAATTGCGAGGCAATTCGTGCAAGACCTTCGGCATCTTCGATATCGCAGCAGAAACCGCATTTGGCATCATCGATTACTCGTTTGGTTTCACCTGAAAGCGCTGCTAAAATCGGTTTTCCAGCGGCCATATAAGTTGTTACTTTTCGAGGAAGGGTGTACGTGGCCATGGGGCTGTCTTCAAATGTGACAACCATTGCATCGGAGGCACCGTAATATTTGGGCATATCCTCAATTGGCTTGCGGCCGTGGAACACAATGTTATCTAGGCCTAGTTCCGAAGCTCTCGATTTACATTGCTCCAAGCGCGACCCAGACCCAACAATATGAAAAACGAGGTTCTGATCTTTCTGAGTAATACTGGCGGCTTCGACAATGGTTATAACGGACTGTGCTTGTCCCACATTTCCGGCAAACGTTAGATTGATTTTCGATGAGTCGTAGCCTTCGCAGGAGCATTTAGCACAGCTGGAAAAGGCGTCGTCAGCGTATTGAGGAAGGTATGCCGAGGGCTCACGATTAATTCCAAGACTGTTTAAAAAGTATTCGTCAAACAAAGGTGAGGTAACGGCGATACGATCAGACTGCCTATAAATCCTTTTCGAGACAGCTTCCATCCATTTGTAAGGCAACGAGGATTCTGAAAAACCACCGGCCGTAAGACTCACTGGCCACAAATCAAAGCAATACAACAGCATCTTTTTATGATGCTTGCGAGCATAGACAAGACCGGGATCCACCTGCATAACGGGTGAAAACTGATACCCAAGAACAACATCAAATTCTTCATTAAGCGTGCGAGCAAGCTGATTCGCGTTGTGCCAGAAAGAGATATAGTTCTTTACGCGATTGAGCGCACCAGTTTTTCTAGGTCGCAAGCTGGCGCGATAAATGGTCACGCCATTATGATGCTCAATCTGCTTATGTCCACTTTTATACTCTTCTGGAATATCGGAGTTGGGCATTCCAGTATTCGGCAGACCGGTGATAACAGAGACGCTATGCCCTCTATTTACAAGTTCCTCACATACATCAGAAGTGTTAAAAGGCTCCGGCCAATAGTGCTGACTAACAACAAGTATCTTCATTAGCGCGCACCGTCGCCAGTGCTCACAACACCAAGCGTTTTGAGCATGATCACTACGTCCATCTTGATGTTTCTTGTTTTTATGTACTGCAGATCGAACAGCACCTTTTCGCTGGGAAGCAGGTCATAGCCGCCCGTTACCTGGGCAAGACCAGAAATGCCCGGGCGCACCATGGTGCGATAATGCCAACCATGAATGCGCTTCTCAAACTCTTCGCAAAACGCGGGACGCTCGGGGCGAGGGCCGATTAGGCTCATATCGCCCTTAAAGACGTTCCAAAATTGTGGAATCTCGTCTAGACGCGTCTTACGCATAATCTTGCCGAAAGGCGTGACGCGCGGATCTTCGTCCTGCGCCCACTGAGCGCCTCGAGACTCTGCATCGGTGTACATGCTACGAAATTTGTAGATGTTAAACACCTTGCCGTCTTTGCCCACACGACGCTGGGCATAAATAACAGGTCCCTCAGATTCGGTTTTAATCTTGACTGCAATGACCGCCATCGGAATTGCAAGCAGAATTAAGGCACAGCCACAGGAAACAACATCAAAGGATCGCTTAATAAAACGATAGAATAGTCCACCATTAACGACTGGCTCTTCCAATTCAATAATGTCATTACCGGGCAGCAGCTTCTCCAGCACATCTGCTGGAATACCGTTTTCGCTCAACTTCGGTTCAGGTTTTCCCACATTTTGGAGCTTGGCGGCCCTGCGCCTGTCCTCTTGCGCTACAACAACAACTGCTGCATCTCCAATTTGATTATCTTGCACTATTTCCTTCAAACCTACGTCCCCGCCCCGGGGATCCTTCCTGTCCCGTTAAACAGTCGCCTGCATTTAGGCGATCGCCTTTTTAAGGTTTCGCATTACGCGCTGCTCGGCCGAAAGCACGGCAAGGCCAACGCGGGTGGTTACGCGTCGGCCGCACAGGTCGAGCTCCAAATAAGCAGTGCTCTTGCGTCTGTTAATGGTTTTGATAAGGCCTTCGTGGCCCAGCAGCGGTCCTGCCGTCACTACGACCTGGTCGCCGTCCTTTAAGGCCTCGCTCATAGGAACTACGCGGTCTCCCTTATGCGTAAAGCCACCAATGAGCTGGGTCTCTTCTTTTGCCAGCGGCACAAACTGACCGTCCTGGGATAGCACCCGGGCAAAGTCGTCCATGCGCAGCAAATACTGTTGCACGGCGTGGGGATCTGCCGTATCGCAGATAAGATAACCGGGAAAGAGCGGCTTGGTCGTATTGACCCATTCGCCGTGTACCTTAATCTCGGTTTGAAATTGGGGATAAAAGAGCTCCTGCATGGCGCCAGCCGGCACCACGCGCTCGATGCGCTCGCGCATTACGTCTTCGCGACCGTTAATGACCTGGATCACATACCACACGAGCACCACCCCCTTGCTGTCTTACGTGTGGCTCACGGGGTTTGGGTATGGCTTCGCCAGGGCGCTTGTGCGCGAAGGCGCTCCATATTCAAACCCTGAGCCCAGTTAGACAAGCACGTGGCTCTGCCCCACCGTGAACGGTATGTATAAGCGCAGCTGCTAGAGACGCGGACGTGTATCGCAAAAATGACCGCGTCCCCAGCTGGCTGCGTGCAGCCCAGTCAAGCGGGTACAAAACTGGACCGCACGCAAACAGCTGTAGGACTGCTACGAATTGTCATGAGATATCGATTCGAAAGTACAGTTTGCACACAAACAAGAACAAAGTCATTCAAAGCGATACGCATGACGACGCTATTGGAGCTCGTGGTTTTTCTGGCACCGCCGTTACGGCCGGATGCCGATCGACCCTGCGCTTTGCGGCTTGCTGGAGCCGTGAACACAGTTGAACCCATGTAACGTTAGTTATCCTAGCACAGCAGGTGGTCCATACGTTTTGGGGTGTGTTGAGCAACATATTGTTTATTCACCGTGGTTATGAGGGATATTGTGCCGTCTTGCACACATTGCCGCAGGTTTATGGGGGTGTGCTGGTTGGCGAGCACTGCCTGAGTTGTATTGCTGGCGGCGTGAATTGCTCTAACTATTATGCTTGGCTAACAAACTTTGTACAAAACCGGGAAAGTAATTGCGCAACTTTTTGCGGGGTGGGCGCGGGCATCGCATTGCGAAGATGCTTATCGCACAATAGACACGCCTGACTACAGATTCAACGCATTTTGAGGCAGATTGTTGGACAACTTTTGGGATGCAGCTAGATGTGGGCGTAAGGTTTATCGGGCGAGGTTGACGATCACGTCTCCCAGTGCGAGGTTCTCAGAAAATGGAGGAGAATAGATATAGAACATGCGTTCTATATCTGATATAATAGCGTTAATGGTATACGGGCAACGTGAGCCGGTACGGAGGCCCCCAATGGTACGTATCGGCGAGATGGATGCTTTATTCACAGCGACCGTCACTCAGAGCCCTTAGGCAGGTACGCGCCCCTGCTGGCCGGCACCCATAAAGTTCGGCAGACAATCGAGTATCGAATTGGACATGCATGTGCCCAATGGATTGATGTGGAGCGCGAAAATGAATGGAAATCAGATTGTTCTCTTTGAATCCAACGACCGAGAGGTCACGATTCCTGTTGTAATTGACAAAGGAAGCGAAACTGTATGGCTAACCCGAAATGAGATGGCAGCGCTGTTTGATAGGGATGTCAAAACAATCGGCAAGCATATCAACAACGCTTTAAAAGAGGAATTAAGCGACGATGATTCAGTTGTCGCAAAATTTGCGACAACTGCTGCTGACGGCAAAAGATATCAAACTGATCATTACAGCTTAGACATGATATTGTCCATTGGATACCGCGTTAAATCTCAACGCGGTGTTGAATTCCGTCGCTGGGCAACCAATGTGCTCAACAAGTTTATTATTCAAGGACACGTTGAAAACGAACGTAGACTCGAGCAACTAGGGACAGTCGCTCAGATTATCGAACGTCTACCCGAGGACCTCGGCTCTCGTGAGATACTCGATATCGTTGAGAGCTATATAGATGTCTTTAAACTGCTCGATGAGTACGATCGTGAATCCATTGATCGGCCCAAGGGACAAACTGGGGTATACACACTCGAATACGAGCTCTGTATGAGATTAATAGCCCAAATGCGCAGCCGATTTACGAGCGACCTGTTTGGCGTAGAAAAAGATGAGTCCTTCCGCAGCAGTATCTCGGTAATCAATCAGTCGTTTGGTGGCCAAGACCTCTATCTGTCCGTACAGGAAAAAGCAGCAAATCTGTTGTACCTCATCATCAAAAACCATTCATTTCTCGATGGAAACAAGCGAATCGGATGCAGTCTCTTTCTCTACTATCTAGATCGCAACGGACTGCTTTTTCGCGGCTTAGACAAACGAATCGCAGACAGCACGCTTGTTGCTGTCGCGCTCATGATTGCTGAGTCGAGACCTGAAGAAAAAGACTCCATGGTCTCGCTGGTTATGAATTTTTTGGAGTAGATGAAGAGGCTGGCGCACAGCCTTGTATTTAGGAGCAGGTTTCAATCTGGAGGCTTTGGAATAACCCCATTTGGAGTCTCTCCCCAAATGGGGATCAAAAGATATTGCAAATAAAAAAGACCACTCGGTTGAGTGGCCTTGCATTCACGATGGTGGAGACGAGGGGGATCGAACCCCTGACCTCTTGACTGCCAGTCAAGCGCTCTCCCAGCTGAGCTACGCCCCCGTGACGAGGAGATACTATAGGGGAATGTTTGCGGGGATGCAAGAGGTTTTTGTTGAAACTTTTTCTTACGGGTTTCCTGGGACGGGGCAAAAATAATCACTCTACGAGCGATTATTTTTATCCACCGTCCCGATAAAACCCTGATGGAGTAAATACGCTATTGCGACGCCTTGGTGGACTTGGATCCTTGCCGTTTCCCTGACGACATTAGAGATGCCGGTGTCGGCCAACAGGCCCAGGGGGCTGTGATCTAGTTCCCACTCTAGACCGTGTTCGCTTATCTCTGTGTTGGGAGCGATAGCGATGATGGAGAAGGTTTTGCCCTCGGCGCCCTTAATGGTCCAGGTCTCGTCCTGGTGCAGGATTCTGGCCGTCACTTCGTCTTCTTCGATCCAGACGGGGGCGTCCGCATAGCCTGCCAGTAGCCCTAACACAGACAGGGCCATGTCCGGGCGGCCGCCGGTGGCGCAGGTCGCTACCACTTCGGCGCCTGGCCAGCGACGGCGGATGGTGTCTAGGGCTAGCGCCAGATCAGTGTAGTCCTTGTAGGGGTTGTGGCGCTCAACCTCAAAGGCTTCGGCAGCATCGACCAGCGCGCGCCCTGCATCGCTTACCGTATCGGCATCCCCAACATATACGTCGCAGCCCAGCCCCGCGCCCAGCAGCGCATCGAGCCCGCGGTCTACGGCGACAACGTGGTCGCACTCCCCCACCAGCTGGCGCAGCAGGTTCGCACTCGTTACCACGGGCGAGCCGCAAACAACCAATGCCTTACAAGCCACAGCTCTCGCCTATCCCTCAAATGCAAGCACGCGGGCCAGGTCCAGGTCCTCGTAACTATCGATAAAGATGTCACAGTTGGCACGCACCTCGTCGCGCTTCATGCGGCCGTGCGGGTCATAAATACCCACACGCTTAAAGCCGGCGACCCCAGAGCTCTTAAGGCCAAAGACGGCGTCCTCAAACACCCAAGTTCGCTCAAACTTGCACCCGTGGCGCTCCTCCAGGCGGCGCAGTGCCAGCTCGTATACGTCGGGGAACTGCTTGGAGCGTCCCGCCTCGCCCGTGGTGGTCACAAACTCCATGTAAGCGTCGAGCCCGGCGCCCGCAAGCGCAGACGTAACCAGCTCGGCCGGCGTGGACGTAGCCACGCACATGGCAATGCCTGCCTCCTTCGCCTGCTCTAAAAACGCCAGAAGCCCCTCGCGCGGCGGCACCTTGGAGTACCCATCAATCAAAATCTCGCCCAGCTCGCGATACAGCTCCTCGCCATTCGCGCCAATGCCCCACGTGTCGTGGTAGGCCTGGCACTCGTCCTCCAGTGACAGGTGCTCAAATTGAGCAAAGTCATCCACGGTCACGTCAACTCCGTGGCGGCGTAATAACTCGGGCTGCGCATAGCCCCAGACGGGGGTGCTATTAACCAGTGTTCCGTCGCAATCGAAAATAAAAGCAACACTTGTGGCAGCGATGTGGTCCATAAACGTGCCTTTCAATGTCAAAGGGTAAACAACCTGCTAAAAACGTTTTACCAAACGTCAGCCTAACAGTTTTGAAACCCTATTTGGTAAAACTGTCAAGAGTTTTACCATCGCAATTCTGCCAGTGGTATAAACATGGCGCTCGCCGATTAAACGCCGCCGCAAATCCACTTTTCTCCATAAAAGTAACGAACAGGTGTTATCGTATTTCGTGCCGAAAGTTCCACCGAGCACGCGAGGTGGAACGAATCATAGAACTATCGCCGTCCCTTCGATTCGTGCAGCCTTGGACCTTTCGCATCTAGTCACCAAGGCAACACGCTGCCGCGTCATGATGGGATCAAACGTGAGCGATACAAAGCTAAAGCCAGCAACCAAAAAGCCCGCTACCCGTAAGGCCGCCCCGCACGCACCGGAGCTTTCCAAGGACGATGTCTATCTATTTGGCATTGGCATGTGGGAGCGCAGCTGGGAAAAGATGGGCGCGCACCCCGACACGCAGAACCGTACGCGCGGCTGGCGTTTTTGCGTTTGGGCGCCCGATGTAAAGAGCGTTCACGTCATTGGCGAATTTAATGATTGGGATGAGGAAGCCAACCCGCTGGTGCCCGTACATACGAGCGCTATTTGGGAAGGCTTTATTCCTGGTGCCGAGCAGGGCCAGCTCTATAAGTACCTCATCGAGACTAACGAGGGCGAAAAGCTCTACAAGGCCGATCCGTACGCCTTTAAGGCCGAGTGCCCTCCGGGAACGGCGAGCGTGCTGTGGACCCTCGATGGCTATAAGTGGAACGACGCGGCTTGGCTCAAGCGCCGCACCAGCCATAATCACATGTCGCAGCCCCTTAACATCTACGAGGTGCATATTGGCTCGTGGAAGCGCCACGGCGACGCGCCGCAGGGCGAGCCCGACGAGTACGGCAACTACCCCGGCCCCATGGATCCCTTCCCCGCGCAGCGCGGCGAGTTTTACACCTACGACGATCTGTCGGTGGAGCTCGTGGACTACGTGCGCGACATGGGCTATACGCATATCGAGGTCATGCCGCTCATGGAGCACCCCTTCGACGGCTCCTGGGGCTACCAGACGACCGGCTACTACGCCGCCACGTCGCGCTACGGCAACCCGCAGCAGCTCATGCACTTTATCGATGCGTGCCACGAGGCAGGCATTGGCGTGATCATGGACTGGGTGCCCGGCGGTTTTTGCGCCGACTCCCACGGCCTTGCCACCTTTAACGGCCACATGCTGTTTGAGCACGAAATCCACCCCAACTGGGGCACGCACAAGTTCGATTTCGCCCGCGGCGAGGTCCGCTCCTTCCTGGTCTCCAACGTGCTGTACTGGCTCGAGAACTTCCACGTTGACGGCATTCGCATGGACGGCGTGTCCAGCATGCTGTACCTCAACTTTGGCATTGACGATCCCGGCCAAAAGAAGTTCAACAAGTACGGTACCGAGGAGGACCTGGACGCCAGCGCGTTTATCCGCCAGGTCAACTGCGCCGTGGAGGCACACTACCCCGACGTGATGATGATGGCCGAGGAGTCCACCGCGTGGCCGCTCGTGACCTATCCGCCGCAGGACGGCGGCCTGGGCTTCCACTACAAGTGGGACATGGGCTGGATGAACGACACCCTGCACTACATGCAGACCGATTTTCCGTGGCGCCCCGGCAACCACGGCCTGCTCACGTTCTCCATCATGTACGCCTTTACCGAGAACTTTATCTGCCCGCTGAGCCACGACGAGGTCGTGCACGGCAAGTGCTCGCTGATCGGCCGCATGCCGGGCGACTGGTGGCGCCAGTTTGCCGGCCTGCGCACGCTCGCCTTCTACCAGATGACGCACCCCGGCGCCAAGCTCAACTTTATGGGCAACGAGATCGGCCAGTTTATTGAGTGGCGCTATTACGAGTCCATCCAGTGGTTCCTGACCGAGGAGTACGAGACCCACCGTCATCACCAGGCGTTTATCAAGGCGCTTAACCACCTGTACACCGCCGAGCCCGCCCTGTACGAGCGCGGCTACACCGACGACGGCTTTACCTGGATCGATGCGGACAACTCCAAGCAGTCCATCGTGAGCTTTGTGCGCCAGGGCGAGGACGTCGATGACGACCTGGTGATTCTGATCAACTTTGACCCGGCGAGCTATGAGAGCTTCCGCGTGGGCGTGCCGCGCGAGGGTGACTGGGAGGTCATCTTTGACTCCGACCGTCCCGAGTTTGGTGGCAGCGGATACGCCGGTGAGGAGCCCTACACCTGTTCGAGCGAGCCCTATCCCTGGAACGGGCAGATGGACTCTATTGAGATTAAGGTTCCCGGCCTGGCAGGCGTGGTGCTTAAGCGCCGCGGTCCCAGCAGCTATAAGCCGCCGGTGGTGGAGGCTCCCAAGAAGGCGACGCGCAAGCGCACGTCCTCGGTGAAGCCCAAGCCTGCGGCTGCGAAGAAGGCTCCGGCCAAGGCAACCAAGCCCGCCACGGCCAAAAAGACAACCACCAAAAAGGCCGCTCCCAAGGCCAAGACAGGCGCTGTTAAGGCGTCTGCCAAGGATGCGTAACAAAGTCGTTACCCGTGTAATTACCCGCCCCGACGAGGCGTAGGATACAAGTCATAACCGTTCCGGGAGAAACATCCCCGGGGGAAAGGAACGTATGAATAAGATCTTCGACAATAAGCAGGAGTTTACCGAGCTCTATCGCGATGCCGTCATGAGCATCAGCGGCAAGAGCGTCGAGGCCGCGAGCGATCTCGACCGCTTTAATGCCCTGGCCAAGCTCGTGGCCGAGAAGGCACGCACCGTTGCCACCAAGAGTGACGCCCGCGTCACCGCCGAGGGCAAGAAGCGCGTGTACTACTTCTCGATCGAGTTTTTGATCGGCCGCCTGCTCGACAACTACCTGCTCAACTTTGGCGTGCGCGACATGGTCGCCGAGGCGCTCGACGACATGGGCTTTGACCTTTCCGTCATCGAGAACCAGGAGCCCGATCCGGCGCTGGGCAACGGTGGCCTGGGCCGTCTGGCCGCATGCTTCCTGGATTCCATGGCAGCCGAGGGCATTGCCGGCTACGGCAACGGCATGCGCTACCGCTACGGCCTGTTTAAGCAGGAGATTGTCAACGGCAGCCAGGTCGAGGCCACCGACGAGTGGCTCACCCACGGCTATCCCTGGGAGGTCCGTCGTCAGGACAAGGCCGTGACCATCAAGTTTGGTGGCCATGTTGAGGGCTTTGAGGAGGACGGCCGCACGTTCTACCGCACGGTGGACACGCAGGACATCCTGGCCGTCCCCTATGACATCCCCGTCGTGGGCTATGCCGGCGAGACCGTCAACAAGCTGCGCGTCTGGGCCGCCGAGCCGGTCGTGGAGCACTTTGACCTGGAGGCCTTCAACCGCGGCGACTACGCCCTGGCCGATGCCGAGCGCGCCGAGGCCGAGGCCATCAGCGCCATCCTCTACCCCAACGACGCCGGCGAGCACGGCCGTCTGCTGCGCCTGAAGCAGGAGTACCTGTTTGTATCGGCCGGCATCTACAGCCTGCTCGACACCTTTGAGAAGGAGCACGGCGAGAACTGGGAGCTGCTGCCGCAGTTTGTCGCCATCCACACCAACGATACGCACCCCGCCATGTGCGGCCCCGAGCTCATGCGCATCCTCATCGACGAGAAGAAGCTCGAGTGGGACGACGCCTGGAACATCGTGACGCAGGTCGTGAGCTACACCAACCACACCATCCTACCCGAGGCTCTGGAGAAGTGGCCCATCGGCACGTTCTCCAAGCTCCTCCCCCGCGTGTACCAGATCATCGACGAGATCAGCCGTCGTTGGCACGAGTCGTTCGACACCACGCAGGAGGGCTGGCAGGAGCGTCTGCGCCAGACCGCCATTCTGTGGGACGGCGAGATTCGCATGGCCAACCTGTCCGTGATCTGCAGCCATAGCGTCAACGGCGTGGCCAAGATCCACTCCGACATTATCAAGAACATCGTGCTCAAGGACTTCTATGCCCTGACGCCCGAGAAGTTCAACAACAAGACCAACGGCATCTCGCACCGTCGCTTCTTTGCCGAGGCCAACCCCACCTATGCCAAACTCGTAACCGAGGCCATTGGAGATGGCTGGCTGAAGGACGCCTTTGAGCTGGAAAAGCTCAAGGAGTTCCAGAACGACACCGAGTTCCTCAAGGCCGTGGGTGCCTCCAAGCGCGCCAACAAGGAGCGCCTGGCCGCCTATGTTAAGGCCGAGACCGGCCTGGTCATTGACCCCAACACCGTCTTTGATGTTCAGGTAAAGCGCTTCCACGCCTATAAGCGCCAGCTCATGAACATCATGAAGGTGATGGACATCTACAACCGTCGCATCGCCGATCCCAACTTCCACGTGACGCCGACGACCTTCATCTTTAGCGGCAAGGCTGCTTCGAGCTACACCTTTGCCAAGGAGACCATCCGCCTCATTAACTCCGTGGCCGACGTCATCAACAACGACGCCCGCGTCAACGAGGTCATGAAGGTCTGCTTTATCCCCAACTTCCGCGTGAGCAACGCCCAGCTCATCTACCCCGCCGCCGAGATCTCGGAGCAGATCTCCACGGCCGGCAAGGAGGCCTCGGGCACGTCCAACATGAAGCTCATGATGAACGGCGCCATTACGCTGGGCACCCTCGACGGCGCCAACATCGAGATCGCCGACCTGGCCGGCCGCGAGAACGAGGCCATCTTTGGCCTGACCGCTCCCGAGGTCGAGCAGCTCTGGGCGTCGAACAGCTACTTTGCGTGGGACACCCTCAACGGCGACCGCGAGCGTCTGGGCCGCGTGATGGACGAGCTCAAGGACAACACGTTTGCCGGCCTCTCGGGCAACTTCGAGAGCATCTACAACGAGCTCATGAACAACAACGACCCCGACCTGGTCATGGCAGATTTCCGCAGCTACGTCGACGCCTGGGAGAAGCTCACGAACAGCTACGGCGACCAGGAGACCTGGAACCGCAAGGCTCTGCTCAACACCGCCTCCTCCGGCTGGTTCTCGAGCGACCGCACCATTCGCGAGTACCGCGACGAGATCTGGCACGCGTAAAGGCGCGCGGGCTCCCTTTGCCGCACGGCATTACTCGACGGGCGCGACCGAGCGCCGCGCCCGTCGCTAATGGGTTTAGGAACATCGATGACAGAAGGAGAAATCGATGAGTAAGAAAGAATGCATCGCGATGCTCCTCGCAGGAGGACAGGGCAGCCGATTGGGGGCACTCACCCAAAAGATCGCAAAGCCGGCGGTTAGCTTTGGTGGCAAGTTCCGCATTATCGACTTTTCGCTCTCCAACTGCTCCAACTCGGGCATCGACACGGTGGGCGTTCTGACGCAGTACCGTCCCTACCTGCTGCACGCCTACGTGGGCTCCGGCGAGGCGTGGGATCTGGACAGCCGCGACGGCGGCGTGTCGATCCTGCCGCCGTACGAGACGCAGACCGGCGGCGCCTGGTATGCGGGCACGGCCGACGCCATTACGCAGAACCTGGACTACATCAAGGCCAACGACCCCAAGTACGTCCTGATTCTTTCGGGCGATCACCTGTATCGCATGGACTACCGCAAGATGCTCAAGACGCACATTGAGAACAACGCCGACCTCACGGTGAGCGTTATGCCCGTGCCGTGGGAGGAGGCCAGCCGCTTTGGCATCCTGACCACCGACCCCGAGGACGGCCGCATCACCAAGTTCACCGAGAAGCCCGAGAAGCCCGATTCGAACCTTGCGTCCATGGGCATCTACATCTTCTCGGCCGACGTGCTGATCGAGGCGCTCGAGGAGGACGCTCTGGACCAGCGCTCGAGCCACGACTTTGGCAAGGACATCATCCCCAAGCTGCTCGGCGAGGACAAGCGCCTGTACAGCTACGAGTTCCACGGCTTCTGGAAGGATGTCGGCACCATCGCCAGCTTCCACGAGACCTCGATGGACCTGCTGGGCAACAACCCCGAGTTTGATCTGTTCGACAAGCACTTCCCCATCATGTCCAACATCACCACGCGTCCGCCGCACTACATTGGCCCGGACGGCCGCCTGGACGACTGCCTGGTCTCCAACGGCTGCAAGATCTACGGCACCGCTCGCCACTCGATCCTTTCGACCGATGTCATCATCGAGGAGCGCGCCGTGGTCGAGGACTCCGTGCTGCTGCCGGGTGCGCACGTTAAGAGCGGCGCGCACATCTGCCGCGCTATTTTGGGCGAGAACTCCACGGTCGAAGAGGGCGTGAAGCTCGGCTCTGTCGATACCACCAAGGATACGGCCGTCGTTGGAAATGACGTCGTTATCGGGAAGGGGGAATGATCCGATGATCAATCGCAAGGCCATCGGTTATATCACCGCTAACTACTCTTCGACCTACGGCAGCGTGCTGCTCAAGGACCGCCCCATCGCGTCCGTTCCGTTTTTGGGCCGCTACCGCCTGATTGACTTTCCGCTGTCCAACATGATGAATGCCGGCATAAAGACCGTCGGCGTCGTCATGCCGGGCAACTACCGCTCGCTGATCGACCACGTGGGCTCGGGCAAGGATTGGGGCCTGGACCGTAAGAAGGGCGGCCTGTTCATGGTGCCCGGCAACGCGTACGGCACCACCAAGGGCGGCATGCGCTTCTTGCTGCGCGACATCATCTCCAACAAGACGCTGTTCCAGCGCTCGGAGAAGCCCTATGTCGTGATGATGGGCACCAACATCATCTTTAACATGGACCTCAACACCATCATCGACGCGCACGAGAACTCCGGTGCCCAGATGACCGTTGTGTACTGCAAGGCCACGCGCAACGTCGATGACGAGACCAAGCTCGAGATCAACGAGAACGGCCGCCTGACGGGCGTGAGCGCCGGCGTCGCGTACGGCGACAACGCCTCCATGGACTGCTGCATCGTCAACCGCGAGACGCTGCTCGAGATCATCGACCACTACCAGGCCGCCGACTATCTGGACCTGCTCGAGGCACTCCAGGGCGACTTTGGTAACATCGACGTGTGCAGCTACGAGTACAAGGGCGAGGTCGTGGGCGTGTTTAGCGAAAAGTCGCTGTATCGCCGTAGCATGGACCTGCTCGACCAGACCGTGGCCGACCAGCTCTTTGACCCCGAGCGACCGATCCTGACCAAGGCTCACGACGTGCCGCCTTCGCGCTATGCGACCGGCAGCCACGCGTGCAACTCGATCATCTCGGCCGGCTGCATCATCAAGGGCACCGTGCGCAACTCGATCCTGTCGCGCGGCGTTGTGGTCGAGGAAGGCGCTTCGGTGACCAACTCGATCATCAACCAGAGCTGCATCATCAAGAGCGGCGCACGCGTCGAGAATGCCATTCTGGACAAGAACAACGTGGTTCCCACCAACACCGAGCTTCGCGGCACGCCCGAGAACATCCTGGTGCTGGGCAAGGCTCCGTTAACTTCCGACACCACCATCGTACGTTAACGTTGGCACCGCAACATCGCTCGTAACATGTAGAATAGCCGCCCGGTTTGTGCCAGGCGGCTATTCTCGAATTGCAACATGGGAGACAATATGGCAGATTCCAGCAAAAAGATGCAGATCGTGTTTGCCTCGGCCGAGTGCGCACCGTTTGTAAAGACCGGTGGCCTGGGCGACGTGGCGGGCTCGCTGCCTGCGGCGCTTGTGCGCGCCGGCGCCGAAGTTATCGTGATGGTGCCCAAGTACGCCACCATCAAGGACGAGTACAAGGCGCAGATGGAGCACTTCTCCGACTTTTACGTGAGCCTGGGCTGGCGCAACGAGTACTGCGGACTCGAGAAGCTCGAGCACGACGGCGTCACCTATATGTTCATCGACAACGAGCGCTACTTTGCACGCGACTATCCGTACGGCTTCTTTGATGACGGCGAGCGCTTTGCGTTCTTCTCCAAGGCCATCACCGAAAGTCTGCAGCACCTGCCGGCCGGTTTTGAGTGTGACATCCTGCACTGCAACGACTGGCAGACGGCGCTGGCGCCCGTATTCTTGCGCGAGTTCTACCAGGGCCTGCCGCTGTACGACCGCGTCAAGACCGTGTTCTCGATCCACAACGTGGCGTTCCAGGGCCAGTTTAGCGACACCGTGATGGAGGACATCCTGGGCGTGGCGCATATTCCGGCGGCCGCCTCGCAGCTGCGTTGCGACGCCTGCAGCATCAACTACATGCTGGGCGCGCTGCGCTATGCCGACGCCATCACCACGGTGAGCCCCACCTATGCCAACGAGATCCAGACGCCCGAGTTTGGCGAGGGCCTGGACGGTGTGCTGCGCGAGCGCTCCTATGCGCTGCAGGGCATTTTGAATGGCATCGACGTCGCGGGCTTTGACCCCGCGACCGACAAGCGCATTGCCGCCAACTACACCGTGGAGGACCGCTCCGGCAAAGCCATATGCAAGGCCAAGCTGCAGGAAGAGCTGGGGCTCGAGGTTCGCGACGACCGTCCGCTCATGGTGATGGTCACGCGCCTGACGCGCCAGAAGGGCATGGACTTGGTCATGTACGCGCTCGACCGCATCCTGTCCGGCGGCGTGCAGGTAGCGGTGCTGGGCACCGGTGACCGCGACTACGAGGACGGCCTGCGCTACTTCCAGGACAAGTACCCCGGCACCATGGCCGCGCGCATCGAGTTTGACCCGGCGCTGTCGCAGCGCATGTATGCCGCCGCCGATATGTTCCTGATGCCTTCGAAGTTTGAGCCCTGCGGCCTGTCGCAGATCATCGCCATGCGCTACGGTACCCTGCCCATCGTGCGCGAGACCGGTGGCCTGAAGGACACCGTGATCCCGTATAACGAGTTTACCGGCGAGGGCACGGGCTTCTCGTTTAGTAACTTTAACGGCGACGAGATGGGCGACGCCGTGTTCCGCGCGGCACGCCTGTTCTGGGACAACCGCGATGCCTGGAACCAGCTGGTCACGCAGGCCATGAGCCAGGACTTTAGCTGGACGCGCTCGGCCGACAAGTATCTGGACCTGTATTTCTTTATGCATCCGGAGATCGAGAGGCCGGCGGCGGTTGCCGACGAGCCCGAGGTTGCTGCCGAGCCCGAGCCCAAGGCCGAGCCGGTTGTTGAGGCGCCCGCTGCTGTTGAGGAGCCCAAGACTGAGGAGAAGCCGGTTGCGAAGCCTGCCGCCAAGAAGGCCACGACTCGTAAGACGACGGCTAAGAAGGCTACGACAACCAAGGCCGCTGCCGCCAAGACCGCCGCAGCAAAGAAGACTGCTCCCAAGGCAACGACGACGCGTAAGCGCACGACCGCCGCTGCCAAGAAGGCCGCCGAGGACGAGGCTGCTCCCGAGGTAAAGGCCGAGGCCGCCGCCGAGGCTAAGCCTGCGGCAAAGGCTCCGGCCAAGACCGCTGCCAAGAAGTCGACCGCGACCACCAAAAAGGCAACGGCAGCCAAGAAGTCCACGGCAACGAAGTCGACGACCACGAAGGCCGCCACGACTAAGACAGCCGCAAAGCCGGCCGCCAAAGTCGAGGAGACACCCGCCGAGTCCAAGGCCGAGGCAACCGTCGAGGCCAAGCCCGCCGCCAAGACCACCACGCGTAAGCGCGCAACGACGACGGCCAAGAAGAACACGACCAAGGCTGCTGCTCCCAAGGCGGAGGCTAAAGTCGAGGCCAAGCCCGCTGCCGCCAAAGAGGAGTCCAAGGCCGAGGTAAAGGCCAAGCCCGAACCCGCCAAGGAGACCCCGGTCTCCCCTGCCACTCCGGCAGAGGAAAAGGCTCCGACCAAGAAGACCTCCGTCCGCAAGGCAACGGCCACCCGCAAGCGCCGCTAATCCGGCCGATTAAAACTTAATCCTCAACACAAAAGAGGGCGCCCCAACCAGGCGCCCTCTTCTTGGTTGAACTTCTGAATTAAAAAGAGGGCCGGTTTACTACGACAAAATGGCTCCGGCCGACCACGGCGGATAATCTACGAAATTGGCAACGCTTCTACCTGCGGTTTTAATATCACCAAAATGACCGTGGTTGAGATTATTCAATTTATCGTAGTAAACCGGGGTACTTTTGTTTGGCTACAAATAGTATCGACATAGGCGTTTTTGAATATCGCGATAATTTGGATGGTAAAACGATTTTCTAGGACAACCGTTCGCCGATGGTAAACGGATGTTGTTTATACAGCCTGTGTACAACAGATATACTTATAACCTGTGCGTAAAGCCCATGGCCCGCAGGCCGTGATTCTATTGAACTGGACCGTATTATGAGATTGATTCACAACAGCCGTCTACCGCAGTTTCGCACTCCGTTTGGCGCTGTGACCACAGGAACTACCGTTGCACTCTCGGTGATTTTGGAGGATGCCGATCCCAACCAGGCAACACTCACCCTACGTACCTGGGTCGATGAAGTCGGCGAGACCCTGATTCCGATGGAGCACGAAGGCGATGGCATTTTTACCGGCAAGCTCAAATGCACTGAACCGTGTCTTGTGTGGTACAGCTTTATCTGCAATATCGAGGGCCAGCCCGAGGTTCGCCTGGGCGCGCCCCAGGGCCGCACCGGCGGCGAGGGCGTAACCTACGACTACGCCGAGGTGCCGTCCTTCCAGATTACCGTCTATAAGCACCGCGAGAACCGCCCCACTTGGTACGAGCGCGGCATGGTCTACCAAATCTTCCCCGACCGATACGCCCGTGACGAGCATTGGCGCGAGCGCACAATGGCCGAACTCGAAAAACCGCGCAAGGGCATTCAGCGCCGGATGGTCGAGGACTGGAACGAGCCGCCCGTGTACGAGCGCGCCGAGGACGGCTCCATCAAGACCTGGGACTTCTACGGCGGCTCGCTCAAGGGCATCCAGGAAGACCTGCCCCGCATCGCCGAGCTAGGCTTTACAGCCATCTACCTCAACCCCATTTTCGAAGCCGCAAGCAACCACCGCTACGACACGGCCGACTACACCAAGATCGACCCGATCCTGGGCACCGAGCAGGACTTTACCGAGCTGTGCCAGGCAGCCGAGAAGCTGGGCATCTCCATCATCCTGGACGGCGTCTTCAACCACACGGGCGACGACTCGATCTATTTCAACCGCTACGGCAACTACCCGAGCGTGGGTGCCTGGCAGAGCGAGGATTCGCCGTGGCGCGATGCGTTTACCTTCCACGAGGACGGCTCGTACGACTGCTGGTGGGGCGTGGGCAACATGCCAGCCATCAACGAGAAATCCGAGCTGGTGCGCGAGAGGCTCCTGGGCAAGGACGGCGTGATCCGCAAATGGCTGCGCGCCGGTGCCCATGGTTGGCGCCTGGACGTCGCTGACGAGCTTTCCGACGACTTCCTGGCCGAGATCAAAAAGGCCGTACTTGCCGAAAAGCCTGACGCACTGTTGCTCGGCGAAGTCTGGGAAGACGCCTCCAACAAGATTAGCTATGGCCATCTGCGCCGCTACCTGCAGGGCTCCGAACTGGACTCTGCTATGGATTACCCCTTCCGCGACATGGTCATCGGCTTTTTGATGGGCTACAAGAACGCCTACCAGGCAGCCGAGGATATCGAAACCCTGCGCGAAAACTACCCGAGCGAGGCATTGTCCTGCGCGCTCAATCTGCTTTCGAGCCACGACCGTCCGCGCATCATCTCGGTGCTCGGGGGCGGCCCCGACGAGTCGCAGCTGCCCGAGTGCGAGCGCAGCAAGTGGCGCTTGGACGAGAACTCGATGGGCCTGGCCAAGAGCCGCTTTTGGCTTGCAACGCTCATGCAGATGACCTTCCCCGGCGTGCCTTCGATCTACTACGGCGACGAATACGGCCTGGAGGGCCTAACTGATCCGGGCAACCGCCGTACCCTGCCGACCAAGGACCAACTGCACGACTTCGACACGCTGGCTATTGTCAAAAACGCCTCCGCCGTGCGCCGCGCACTGCCATTTATGATCGATGGCGAGATCAAGGCCTTCGCGCTCAACGACGAGGTACTGGCATACAACCGCACGGGCAAGAATGGCGAATCCGCGACGGTTATCATCAACCGCAGCCTGCGCAATTCGCACCGCGTGACGATTCCGGCGCTCGGCGAATGCGCGAGTGACGTGATTAGCGGTCACGAGTGCGAGATTCACAACGGCACGGTCACGCTCGATCTGTATCCGTTGGGCTCGTCGATCATCTATCACCATGCCGAGCAGCGCCTGCAGGAGCCGCTCGATCACGGTGCGGGCGTCGTGTGCCATATCACATCGGTGCCCACCGACGACGGCAAGCCCGGCACGATCGGCGCACCCACGCGTCGCTTTATCGACCATCTGGCCGCTATGGGCATGCGCTACTGGCAGGTACTACCTGTCAACCCGACGGATTTCTTCCGCTCCCCTTACGCTGGGCCTTCGGCCTTTGCGGGCAATATTGACCTGCTGCCCGAGAGCCAAGAGGAGCTGGCGGCCGACTTTGAGACTTGGAAGGCCCGTGGCGGCGAGGATGCAGACCCGCTCTACACGGCGTTTAAACATCGCAACGCCGACTGGCTCGAGAAGTACTGCGTCTACATGGCCGTCAAGAAGTACTTTGAAGGCGAATCGCGCCACGATTGGCCGGCCGATGTCGCGCGCTACAACGAGCATCTGATTGACGACAAGCGTTTCCACGACGAGGCAGAGCTGCAGGCGTACATGCAGTACCGCTTTGACCTTGCCTGGTGCGAGCTCATGAACTACGCGCACAAGAAGGGCATCGAGGTCATCGGCGATATTCCTATGTACGTTTCGGACGATTCGGCCGATGCGTGGAGCGAGCCCGAGAACTTCTGGCTGTCCGATACCGGCAAGGCGATTGAGATTTCTGGCGCGCCGGCCGACAATTTTGCGCCCGAGGGCCAGGTGTGGGGCAACCCCACCTTCCGTTGGGATCACATGAAGGAGAACGGCTACCGCTGGTGGATGGACCGTCTGCGTCGCGCGTTCTCGCTCTACGACCGCGTGCGCTTGGACCACTTCCTGGGATTCCACAGTTACTTTAGCATCCCCGCAGGCAAGGCCTGCGCCGACGGCCGCTGGCTGGCGGGTCCGGGCAAGGATCTGTTCCAGACTGCCTATGACGAGCTGGGGCCGCTCAACTTTATCGCCGAGGACCTGGGTTACCTGACGCCTGGCGTTCGCGCCATGGCTTCGACCTGCGGCTTCCCCGGCATGGACGTGCTGGAGTTTAGCGATTACGACGTCCGCTGCGGCGTGCATCCCACGCCGGGCAAGATTCTGTACACCTCGACGCACGACACGTCGACGCTCGCCGGTTGGTGCACGCGCTCCTTTGCGGGCGGCGACGAGCCGAGCGGTGTTGAGGTGGCGGCCAAGCTGATGAGCGACGCGCTGGCAAGCGACGCTCCCCTTGTGATGATGCCGCTGCAGGATGTCCTGGGACTAGGCGACGATGCGCGCATGAACGTACCGGGTGTCGCCACGGGCAACTGGACCTGGCAGGCCGACGAGGCCGACGTTGCGGCCGCCGAAGGCAAAACTGCACAGCTCCTGCGCAACACCCATAGATTCTGGGGCGAAGCGTGATAAAACCCCCGATATAGGGTACAGTTACAAACGTTTGAATTTATGCGGGCAGAGCGATCTGCCCGCTTTGTGCTGAAAAGGAAGTATTATGGCGCGCTACGATTACAAGTGCTCGAGCTGCGGCAACGTGTTTGAGGTTGAGCATCCCATGTCCGAGACCCCCGAGGTCGTGTGCCCGAGCTGCGGTGCTCCGGCATCCAAGACGTTCTCGGCCAGCGGCATCAAGTTTGAGGGCAGCGGCTTCTACAACACCGACCAGCGAAGCGGTGGTTCCAGCACCAACGCCACCAGCGGCTGCTGCGCCAACTGCCCGCATAACCACTAGAGACAAGCGGTCCTGCCACCCAAGTTTCCTGATGAGTTGCGGTGAAATGAGGATTGTTAGCCTGGAAAAGCCGTTATTCAATCCCTATTTCACCGCAACTTTTCTATAGACTGGATTTCGGGCTGAAGCTAAGTTTGTAACATTTCAAAACTCTACCGGATTACGGGGCTGAATTGACAACCTCTATCCATTCCGGTAATTTGCAAATTTCAACAAGCCATCTACCTGCGGTTTTATTAAGGCCATTTTTGCTGTGGTCGGGCATCACCGATCTAGCCCCGTAATCCGCCCTACTTTTGATAGCAGCAAGTATGAAACAGGGCCATTTTTTCCCACTCTTTACCGCTATTGCGATCTCAACTCGCACGACCTTCTGAGTTGCGGTGAAATAGGGACTGTTTGGCCGGTAGATGCCGCTATTCAATCCCTATTTCACCGCAACTTAGTAGTTACTTATGGACCAGGCGGGCGCAGAAGTGGCCGTCGTAGGAGTCGGCGTTTACGGGGACGCTTTGGAAAAGGCCCCGGTCGTTTTGACGGAGGGTGACGAGGCTCTTGGCATGGTCGTACTCGGTGAGCTGCAGAATCTGGGCTTCGGAGAGCGGCGCCACGGTAAAGCCGGCGCCCTCGGGAGAGGCCAGGAAGGCGTCCACGACCTGCGCGTTCTCTTCATAAAAAACCGAGCAGGTTGCATAGATAAGCTCACCGCCGGCAGCCACGCGCGCGGCTGCTTCCTTGAGCATCGTCAGCTGTAGCTTGGGCAGCTCAGTCGTAACGTCGTTCTCGGTCATACGCCACGGAATCTCGGGATGACGGCGCATGGTGCCGGTGCCAGAGCACGGCGCATCGATAAACACCGTGTCGAACAGGGCAGGCTCGCCGAGCATCGCGTCAAAGGACGTGAGCACCTCATTGAGCTCGCAGGCATCGCCCGACACCGTACGAACACCCGTAATACCCGCCTTGTGCAGGCGCGCGAGATTCTGATCGCACTTACGATCGTGCAGATCGAGCGCGGTATGCTGATGCTCGTACCCGGCACGCTTGGCCTGGCACATCATCACATAGGTCTTGGTGCCGCGACCGGCGCCAATCTCCAGGCAACGACCGGGACGTGTCGCGGCAGTAGCGATAAGCTGAGCGTTGAGATCCGAGGCGACCGCAGCCGCACGCTCAAACACGCCCGATGCAACCGTGACCTGCGCATCGACGGGAGCATGGCAGCCCGGGAAGACAGGCGCAACGAGCTGCGAGATATACGGATCGGCCTTAGTCGCAAACGCATTCTCGTGCAGTGCAAGCGGCGCAGGCGCCAGATTGCCGGCAAAGTTGAGCGCGCCCTCGGGCGTATCGAACGAGGCCATAATACGAGCGCACAGCCAGCGCGGCAGGCCCATCAGACGGGAAAGTCGAACCAAACGGCGCTCGGACTCATCCACGTCGGATGCCGTGGCAAAGTCCTCAACGTTGTCCGCAACCTTGTGCAGCACCGCGTTAGCCAGGCCCGCGGCAGACTTAGCACCGCTGCGCACCAGCTCAACACCCTGGCTCACGGCAACGCGGCCCGGCGTATGCAGGTAGAGCATCTCGAAAGCCGAGATGCGAAGCGCCATGCGAACGCGCGGCGCGACCTTTTTGGGCTTATCCAAAAACTGATCGAGCAACTCATCCAAAATGCCCTGTGTGGCGGCAACACCGAGCGCCAAACGCGCGGCAAAAGCAGAATCGCGCTGGTCAATGGCCTTGGCGGAAGCGCGGGAAGACAACACGTCGCGTGCGTACATACCGCGGCGATCGGCCTCCATCAACACATCGAGCGCAAGCTTGCGCGCGGGAGACAACTTACTCATGACAGTACACCCCACCTAAGTTCGGCACCCTGCAGGCCGGCAGCCCAGGCAGAAGCAGCCATGGCACGCTTGCCATCGGGCTTAACCTCAAGCAGTTCAACCGCGCCATCAGAAAGGCCCAGGTAAACACGCTTGCTCTTGACGGCAACAGCGCCCTCGCCAAGCGACACATCGGCCGGCGCAGCATCGAGCACGCGAACCGACTTGCCGGCAATCACACAACGGGCAGGCGCGGTATCGGACGAAGCGAGCACATGACGCACGCAATCGAGCGCTGTCATCTGCGGATCCAGACGCATCTCCTGCTTGGAAATCTTGGCAGCATGCGTGACGAGCGACTCATCCTGCTCAATCCAAACAGCCGAGCCATCGGCAAGCGACGGCAGTGTATCGGCAAGCAACTTACCGCCAAGCTCACCAAGCTCCATGGTCAGTGCCTCGGCATGCTTACCGGCAACCGACGTAGAGGCCTGCGCACAATAAGCACCCGTATCCACGCCATGCCCAATGCGCATAATGGAAACGCCAGCAACCTCATCACCAGCAAGAATGGCACGGTGAATGGGAGCAGCCCCACGCCAACGAGGCAGCAGCGAAGCATGAACATTCACAATACCAAGCGGCGCCATATGCAGCACGTCATCAGGCAAAATGCAGCCATAGGCAGCCACACAGAAAATATCGGCCCGCGCAGCCTGGAGCGCCTCAACAACCTCAGGCGTCATACGATTGGCCTCAACAACAGGCAGACCAAGCTCGAGCGCCCTGGCCTTAACAGGAGACGGCTCAAGCTTCTTACCACGCCCACGAACAGCATCGGGACGAGTAATTACGAGCGCAATCTCGTTCCCAGCCTCAACAAGCGAAGTCAGCGAAGGCACAGCAAAATCAGGCGTGCCCATAAACACAATACGCATAAAAGATGGTCTCCTCTCAATAACGAGCCGAGACGGCTACAAAAAGAAGCGCTCTAGGCCGCAAACGCACCCAGCCGCAAGAACAGTTCAACAAAGACAAATATACCCAAAAACAAAGAAAGAGCCGCATAAAAGCAGCCCTCCCAACAAAGCAATTATCAGCGAAGACGCCCATCCCTGGCCCGACGGCACCCGGGCGAGACAAGCAGCGTCAACGTAGTCCCCGGGGCGCCCGCCTATATCGTCCCGCGCGCAGTTTCGCAGCGCAGCGAGAATGTTTGAGCACGGGATGATATAGGCGGGCGCCACGGGGACGGACAAACCTACTCCGTCTCGCCCGGTCGAGCGCCGCGGGCCAGGGCGTCCTGGTACTCCTTGACTGCCTTGATACGCTGCATCGGCTTGAGTCGCTCGAACATGGTGTTGCCGTGCAGGTGATCGATCTCGTGCTGCAGGCACACGCAGAACAGGTCGCCCGTTGCTTCATAGCGAATCAGGTTGGCGTCCAGGTCATACGCCTCGACGACGACATGATCGGGACGCTCGATCTCGCAGCTAATGCCGGGGATGGACAGGCAGCCCTCGCTATACGGCACCAGATGGTCGCTCTGCTCAACAATGACAGGGTTGATGAGCACGTACGGGTCGTAGTCGTTCTTGTCGCTGTAGTCGCAGTCGATGGTGACGAGTTGGATGAGCTCACCGATCTGCGGGGCGGCCAGGCCGCATCCACCGTTCTCGAACATCATCTTTTTCATCTTCTCGGCAAGCGCCTCGATCGCCGGGGTGATCTCCTCGATGACGGCGCACTCCTGGCGCAGACGAGGGTCGGGCGACAGTACGATTCCGTTGGCTTCCATGGCCATCCTTTCGGGTTGTTACATCAAATCATAGGCGTCGACGTCAACGCTCACGCTCACGCCGCGCACGGAGCCCACCTCTATGAGGCAGGCGTCGATATCATCAGAGACATGGTACCCCACGGGCGACTTCACAAGCAGGTGGAATCGATAACGGTCCTTGGCTCTCTCGATTACACACGAAGCCGGGCCCAGCACCTGGGGCACGGCGCTCCCCACCCGCAAAAATTCGGGCGCGGCGGCATGCCAGCGACGCTTGAGGAGCTTTGCGATGCGCCCAATGTAGTCCTGCGCGTTATCTCGATTAGCCGACCACACCAAAATGTTGACCAGGCGCACGAACGGCGGATAAAGTGCGTCGCGGCGCTGGTCCAGGTCGTAGTCGGTAAAGATCGAACGGTCGTGCTCGGCAACGGCGCGAATAACCGGGTCCTCGGGCAGATAGGTCTGGATGATGACCTCGCCAGGGCGATCGCCGCGGCCGGCGCGGCCCGCCACCTGCTCAAGCAGATCGTAGGCACGCTCCCCTGCTCTAAAATCGGGCAGCTTGAGGGCAAAGTCGGCATTGACCACGCCCACAAGCGTGACCTCGGGAAAGTCGAGGCCCTTTGCAATCATCTGGGTACCCAGCAGCACCGCGCAATCGGCGGCATCGAACTGCTCGAGCAGCTTTTTGTGTGCGTCCTTGCCGCGCGTGGAATCGGCATCCATGCGAATGATGGCGACGTCGTCGGGCAGCATCTGGTGCAGTGCGTCCTCGATCTGCTGCGTACCCAGGCCCATTTTAGCCAGGTAGCGACTGCCGCACTTGGGACAGCTACTCGTGGGCGCCGGATAGGGCTGCACGCGCCAGGACGATCCGCAGGTGTGGCACTGCAGCGTGTGCGTGCGCTCGTGATACGTGAGCGCGGTTGAGCAGTGGTTGCAGGTGGGGACGCAGCCGCACTCGCGGCACATCAGAAACGGCGCAAAGCCGCGACGGTTGTGCAGCAGCACGGCCTTCTCGCGGCGCTCGACCACGCGCTCCAAGCCCTCCATCAGCGGTTTTGAGAACATGGAGCGGCTACCGTGCGAGAACTCACGACGCAGGTCGGCAATGCGGACTGTGGGCAGCACGGCGTGTCCCGGGCGCTCGGGCATCTCGACACGCGTCCAGGTAGCTCCGTTGTACGTGCCGCGGCGGCAGCGGTCGAGGGCCTCGGCAGAAGGGGTGGCCGAACCCAACACGAGCGGGCAGCGATACCGACGCGCCATCTCGGCCGCCACCTCGCGCGCATGGTAGCGCGGACTGGAGCCCTGCTTATAGCTGGTCTCGTGCTCCTCGTCGATGATGATAAGACCCAAGTCGCTGAGCGGGCAAAAGAGCGCCGAACGGGCGCCCACGACCACGCGCGCGGCACCGCTGGCGACCATATCCCACTGGTCCAGACGCTCGCCAGCAGAAAGACGCGAATGGAACACAGCGACCGTCTCGCCAAAGCGCGAGCGGAAGCGGCCGACGGTCTGGGCCGTCAGCGAGATCTCGGGCACCAGCACGCAGGCCGAGCGGCCGTCCGCGAGCACGCGCTCGATGGCAGAGAGGTAAACCTCGGTTTTGCCGGAACCGGTAACACCGTCCACGAGTACCACGTCGCCGTGCGCATCCAGGCGGGCGCGCTCAATCTGCGCGAGGGCCTGCTGCTGGCCGCACGTGAGTGCCACCGGCGCCTTGCCGCTCGCCGAGGACAGCGTGGTCTGGTCGCTGCAGCCACGCCACGCACGGCGCTCCTCCACCACCACGACGCCGCGTTTTTCGAGCGCCTTGATGGTTGCCGACATGCTGTTGTAGAGCAAGTTGAGGTCACGCGTCGTGACCGGGCCGCACTGGAGCGCCTCGATGAGCTGGCGTTGGCGAGCGGCAGTCTTGGGCGGCGTATAGTCGAAGCCCTCGGGCGTAAGCATGACCCAGCGGTTTTGGATAGATTTGACGGCGGGGCGCTCAACGGTCCACACGCCGTCGTCGCCCTTGACCACACGCGGGCTGCCGCCCGGAGGCAAGAACAGGCGCAGACACTCGGAAAGCGTTGCGACGTACTCGTGGCTCATCCAAAGCGCAATGCGTGCAGCCTCGGCGGTAAAGAGCGGCTTGCTGAGGATGGCCTCGATAGGCTTGATGCGCGCGGGATCAAGGGCGCTGTTGCCTTGCAGGTTGGCAAGCTCGGGCGCGATGTCGACGATGTAGCCCGCGGCCGCACGGTTGCCAAAATGAACTAGAACGGTGGAGCCGATCTGGGCATCGTTGGCAAGGGACTCGGGGATGCCGTAAGCAAACGGTTCGGACAGCGCACGGGTGGGAATGTCCAGGACCACGCTCGCATAGACGGCGATGGGTTCGGGCTGCGCCGAGGCAGCAGCGGATGCCGGCGCCGCCGGAGTCTCCTCCGGTTCCGGCGAACCAAACAGTGACAGTTGCTCGGCCATGGCCCCAGCACCTCCTATCCCATACGTCTACAGAAACAAGAGCCCCGCTCGAGTGAACGGGGCTCGGATACATGCGTTTACGCAGCTGCTACAGCGCCATCGTGCGGGCGCGGTCGATGCGTGCCAGGCAGTCGTCGCGGCCGACGAGCGCCATGGTCTCGCCCAGCGGGGGGCTCACCATGTTGCCGCAAACGGCGACGCGCACGGCCTGGAACACCACGCGCTTCTTGAGGTCCATCTGCTCGGGCAGCGGCTCAAGCGCGGCGTCGATGTTGGCAGCCGTCCACTCGGTAACACCCTCGAGCGCGGCCTTGGCGGCATCCAGAATGGCGCCCATGCCTTCCTTGGCCAGACCCTTGTTAACAGACTTCTCGTCATACTCGAGCGTCTCGGCCGTAGCAAAGATGGGAGCGGCGACGGTCACGGCATCGGCCGGCATCTTGGTGCGCGGCTTGACGATGGCGGCAAGGGCATCGATCCAATCCTCGCCGTACTCGACGTTGCCCTCAATGAGACCCGCCTCGTGAAGCTCGGGGACCATAATCTCGTCGGCAAACTGGGCGTCGGACATGCCGTTGATGTACTCGGCATTGACCCAGTCAAGCTTCTTGGGATCGAAGGTCGCGGGGTTCTTGGAGATGCGGTCGAGCGAGAACTTGCTGGCCAGGACATCGCGCGGGATGATCGTGGTCTCGCCGTCGAGCGACCAGCCGAGCAGCGCCAGATAGTTGACGAAAGCGTCGGACAGGTAACCGGCGTCACGGTACTCCTCCACCGAGGTGGCGCCGTGGCGCTTGGAGAGCTTCTTGCCGTCGGCACCCAGAATCATGGAGATGTGGGCGAACGTGGGCACGGGCGCGCCAAGGGCCTCGTAGACCATGACCTGGCGCGGGGTGTTGGACAGATGGTCGTCGCCGCGGATGACGTGGGTGATCTTCATCATGGCGTCGTCGACGACGGTCGCGAAGTTGTACGTGGGCGTGCCATCGGAGCGGAAGATGACGAAGTCGTCGAGCTCCTTGGCGTCGAAGGTCACCTCGCCGTGGACGGCGTCGTGGATACGGACGTCGCCGCGGTCCTCGGGCACCTTGATGCGCAGGACGTAGGACTCGCCGGCCTCAATGCGGCGACGGGCCTCCTCGGAATCAAGATCGCGGCAGCGGCGCTGATAGCCCTGGAAGGGGTCCTTACGCTCCTGGGCGGCCTTGCGGTCGGCGTCGAGCTGCTCCTTGGTGCAGAAGCAGGGATAGGCCTTGCCCTCGTCCCAGAGCTTCTGGGCGGCCTGCTTGTACAGGTCCAGGCGCTCAGTCTGGGCGTAGGGGCCAAAGTCGCCGCCCACCTCGGGACCCTCGTCCCAGTCCAGGCCCAGCCAACGCATGGCGCGCAGGATGATCTGCGTGTTCTCGTCGGTGGAGCGGGTGGGGTCGGTGTCGTCGATGCGCAGGATGAACGTGCCGCCGTTAGCGCGGGCGAAAGCCCAGTTATAGATAGCGGTGCGGGCGCCGCCGATGTGCAGCTTGCCCGTCGGTGAGGGTGCAAAGCGGACGCGAACGTCTGATGCCATGGAAATCTCCTCGATTGCAGGATGGATGTCTAACCGCACCAGTATAAAGCAACAATGCAACCTCCGCACAAAGGGCACCGACCCACTCATTGGGGACAGACTTAAATGAGTAGTCCTTAGGGACGTTCTTAGTTTATGGCTGGTCATTTAAGTCTGTCCCCAATGAGTAGGTGCGGAAAGGGTGTGAATGTTTGATTTACGCGATATGATGAGCCATTGCATAGAGAGCTCGGCGGAATGGTAACGGTCGCCGGGACACGTTTTTGAAAGGACAATCATGTCAGAAGAACTTCGTTCCATCCCGCCCCAACACGGGTCCTTTGTTTTTACGTCGGAGTCGGTGACCGAAGGTCATCCCGATAAGATCGCTGACCAGATCAGCGACGCCGTCCTCGACGCAATCCTCGCCAAAGAAATAGAGCTCCAGGAGCAGGGCTACATCGCCCCCAACGGCGTGCCTGCCAACGTTGAGAACGTCCGCTGCGCCTGCGAGACCCTCGTGACCACCGGCACCGTCATCGTCGCCGGCGAGATCCGCACCCAGGCCTACGTCGACGTGCAGGAGATTGCACGTGGCGTTATCCGCCGCATTGGATACAATCGCGCAAAGTTTGGTTTTGACTGCGATACCTGCGGCGTTATGAGCCTCATCCATGAGCAGTCGCCCGATATCGCCCAGGGCGTCGACGAGTCCTTCGAGACCCAGACCGGCGCCACCACCGACCCGATCGACCTGATCGGCGCCGGCGACCAGGGCATGATGTTTGGCTATGCCTCCAACGAGACCAAGACCCTCATGCCCATGCCGCACTACCTGGCGAGCCGCCTGGCCGAGCGCCTTGCCACCGTGCGCCACGACGGCACCCTGCCCTACCTGCGCCCCGACGGCAAGACCCAGGTCACGGTGCGCTACGAGGACGGCAAGCCCGTCGAGGTCACGACCGTCGTCATCTCCACGCAGCACGCCGCCGAGATCGAGGATATGGGCAAGATCAAGAACGACCTCATCGAGCACGTCATCACCCCCGTCATGGCTGCCGAGAACATGCCGTGGGACAACGCCGACATCTATGTGAACCCCACCGGTCGCTTTGTCGTGGGCGGCCCCATGGGCGACACGGGCCTGACCGGCCGCAAGATCATCGTCGATACCTACGGCGGTTACGGCCGTCACGGCGGTGGCGCCTTTAGCGGCAAGGACTGCACCAAGGTCGACCGCTCCGCCGCATACGCCGCGCGCTGGGTCGCCAAGAACGTGGTTGCCGCCGGCCTGGCCGACCGCTGCGAGGTCGAGCTGGCCTACGCCATCGGCGTGTCCAAGCCGCTGTCTATTATGGTCGACACCTTCGGCACCGCGCATGTTGCCGAGGACAAGATCGTCGAGGCCGTCGAGAAGACCTTCGACCTGCGCCCGGGCGCGATCATCCGCGATCTGGACCTGCGTCGACCGATCTACGAGAAGACGGCAGCCTACGGCCACTTCGGCCGCGAAGACGCCGACTTCACCTGGGAGAAGACCGACCGAGTCGAAGAACTCAAAGCAGCCTGCGGCCTGTAAGCTAACGAGAAAAGCCCCAGCCAAATAACAACGCACCAAAAGAAGTACCGCCCCCAAGCGGTACTTCTTTTTTATTAAACCGGTGGTGAAGATGCTTCGATATGAGCCTACGCTGCGTCACCAGCTAATGAATTTTGCAGCACAGGCACTTCTACCATGTATCCTTAGTCCCGAGGGCGGGGCATAAGGTCGATCGCGAGTTCCGCACGAGCCGGAGGCCACTTAATGTGGCCTCCGTGCGAGCAGGACTGTCCGAGCAGGCGACCTTATGCCCCGCCCCTCGGGACGACGAGATACAGAAGGAGCAGCCATGGCAGGCAAGCCGCAAACACTAGCTACGACCTCGGCATTCGAGATCTTGGGCCCCATCATGGTCGGCCCCAGCTCGTCGCACACCGCCGGCGCCCTGCGGTGCGCCCAGGTGGCCGCCAGCCTGCTCGAGGGCCGCATCACCAAGGTTACCTTTGGCCTGTGGAACTCCTTCGCGCACACCTACCGCGGCCACGGCACCGATCGCGCGCTTGTCGCGGGCATCCTGGGCCTCGCCACCGACGACGAGAACATCAAGCAGGCCTTCGACCTCGCACGCGAGCAGGGCCTCGATTATCACTTTGACATCAAGGGCGACGATGCCTCCATCCACCCCAACACCGTCGATATCGAGATGTTCGACGACAGGGGTGCCACGGCACAGGTCCGCGGCGAGAGCCTAGGCGGCGGCAAGATGCGCATCAGCCGCATCAACGGCGTCGGCGTCGACATCTCGGGCATGTATTCCACGCTCTTTGTGGCGCATCAGGACGTCCCCGGCGTGCTCGCAGCGCTTACCAACCTGCTCGCCTACGCTCATGTAAACATCGCGTTTTGCCGTACCTACCGCACCGAGGTGGGCGGCCAGGCCTACTCCGTCTTTGAGACCGACGGCGCGCCCGACGACACCGTCATCCCCATGCTGCGCAAGCTCGACAATGTCGATTACGCCACCTTTATTGAACTCCCTGGCTCGGCATCATCGCTCTCCCCCGGCGTCTCGGCCAAGGAGATCTTCGACGACGGCGAGCAGTTGCTCGACGCCTGCGAGGAGCTGGGACTCAGCATCGGCGCCGTCATGGCCGTGCGCGAGGCGCGCCTCACCGGCGAGGAGCACGCCGTCGCCGCTATGCACCGCGTGCTCGACGTCATGCGCGAGGAGACCACGGCCCCCATCGCCAATCCACAGCGCTCGCTCGGCGGGCTTATCGGCGGCGAGGCGAAGCTCGTCGATGCCACCGGCCGCAACGATTTGAGCGCAAGCCTGATGGGCGCCGTCCAGACCGAAGCCGTGGCCCACGCCATGGCCGTCCTCGAGCGATCCGCCACCATGGGCGTGATCGTTGCCGCCCCTACGGCAGGCTCCGCGGGCGTCGTACCCGGCTGCGTGTTGGCGCTGGCCGATCACCTGCAGCTCGACGACGAGCAGGTCATGGACGCCCTCTACTGTGCCGCCGCCATCGGCCTCAACCTCACCACGAGCGCCTGCGTCGCCGGCGCCGAGGGCGGCTGCCAGGCCGAGGTGGGAAGTGCCGCCGCCATGGCCGCCGCCGCGCTGGTGCAGATGCTCGGCGGCACCCCCGAGCAGGCACTCGATGCCAGTTCCATCGCGCTGAGCAATCTGCTGGGCCTCGTTTGCGACCCCGTGGGCGGACTGGTCGAGGTGCCGTGCCAAAACCGCAATGCCATCGGCGTGGCCGCGGCCTTCAGCTCGGCCCAGCTCGCGCTTGCCGGCATCAAGAGCCTGGTGCCGTTTGACCAGATGGCGCATGTGATGCTCTCGGTGGGCCACGCCCTGCCGGCAACCCTGCGCGAGACGGCCAAGGGCGGCATCGCTCAAGCCCCGGCCGCGCTTTCTGCCTGCGCCAAATGCGGCATATGCGGATAGGCAGACTTCTCCAAACTGATACTGTTTCCGCACCACAAACAACAGGCTAATCGCTATAATGCAAGCCCAGTTAAAACACGATGAGCCGCAAGGCGAAACTCGAAGGAAATATAAACGATGTCGCAAATCGACCGCAGCAACATGATTCCCGATCCGCAACAGCCCAGTAGGCATACTGGCGGCGTCCAATCGCCGCGCCCCATCGCGCCGGCTCACACCCAACAACACGGCCCGGCCAATGCCTCTCAGCGACCGAATCAGCGTCAATATCAGCAGCGTTCCGCACAAGGTGCCGCCCCCAAGCAGGGCCCTTCGCACGCTCGCGCGGCAAGCAATCGCGGACCCGCGGACAAGCACACCAACAAAAGCAGCAAGTCGGGCGGAAAGACGGCCCTCTTTGTCGTCCTCGGCCTCGTCGCGATCATCTACATCGTAGGCGTCGTGGCGTTCTCGCAGGTCGCATACCCCAACACTACCATCGCCGGCGTCGACATCTCGCTCTCTAACGCATCTTCGGCAGCCACCAAGGTCAACTCGGCATGGAAGCACTACAAGCTCACCGTGGCGGGCGATGACTTTAGCTGGACCTACCAGCCCGAGTCCGACGAGCCCATCGTCGATGGCGAAGAAGCCGCCCACGAGATTATCAGCAAAAACGAGCCGCTGCTGTGGCCATCGCGCCTCATCGCGTCGCTCGGCGGCAAAACCGTTAGCGCCACCAAGAACGGCTCGGTCGACTTGGACCAGGACGTCGACCTGTCCATGCTCTCCGATGCCTTTGACCAAAAGCAGTTTGAGGAGGACCTGGGCAGCGCCATCGACGAGTTCAACGAGGGCCGCTCGGGCACCTTCGAGGCCACCAGCTCCTATGACGAGAAGGCCGGCAAGTTCACCGTTGAGAAGGCCCGTTCCAACGAGAAGATCAACCGCGAGCATGTCATCAAATATGCCGAGATCGAGCTCGCGTCGCTCGCCGAGAACGTCGATATCACCAAGATCGGCAACGACGCCTACGAACCGCTCAACGGCACCCTCACCAACGACCAGATTCAGGCTGCGTGCGATGCCGCCAACAACTTCCTGGGCGTCAACGTGACCCTTAAGCTCAACGGCAATGATGCTGGTAAAGTGGACGGCAGCTCGGTGCTGCAGTGGATCAGCTTTGCCGATCCGGCCAACCCCACGCTCGATACGTCGCAGATCGGCAGCTGGGCCGCCGAACTCGCTAACGGCTTTAACACCGTGGGATCCACCCGCTGGTGGACACGCGCCGACGGCAAGGAGTGCGCTGTCGAGGGCGGCGACTTTGGCTGGTCCATCGACAGCGACACGCTCGCCAAGCAGGTCGAGGACGCTATCAATAACAAGCAGACCGGCGATATCGAGATTTCGTACTCCAAGAAGGCCGACACGTTTACCGCCAAGGGCGAGCCCGATTGGAAGGCCTATATCGACGTCGACCTGTCCGAGCAGCACGCGCGCTACTACGACGAGAACGGCAATATCGTGTGGGAGGCCAACTTTATTTCCGGCAAACCGGGCGAAGACGCCACCCCGGAGGGCGTGTGGCAGATCAACAGCAACGACGGCGCAAGCAAGCTCATCGGTGCTAAAGACCCCGAGACCGGAAAGCCCAAATACGAGAGCCCGGTCAGCTATTGGATGCCGTTCGAGGGCAATATGATCGGTTTCCACGACGCCACCTGGCAAAACGACAAGAGCTTCGACAACGCCGAGTCGTACAAGTGGTGCGGCAGCCACGGTTGCATCAACCTGCGCCTGGCCGACGCCAAGGCGCTCCACGACTGCATCAGCGTCGGCCTGTGCGTGGTCGTGCACTCATAGGGAATCACGCCTTCGCACAACGGGGAGCTGACGCTCCAATCTAACAGTTCCGAAAGATACCGCTATAATGCGCCCGCCTCTCGCGACGGGCGCATATACTTATCGAGGAACTTTCTATAAAGGAGACGCCATGTCGAATGTCCCCACCATCACCCCGGGACCGAATGATGCCGAGCGAGTGCCCGAGGGTGCCACCGAAACACTTCCCCTCATAACAAACGTGCACGTCGCACAGCAAAACGGCAATACAAGCGATACAACCGAGATTTCTGACGAAGAGGCCTACGCCAAGCTCAAGGCGAAGCGTGCCGAGCGTCAGCGCAAAAAGCTCATCCGACGCGGCATTGCGGCCGGCGTCGTGGCCGCCATTGTGCTCATCGCCGTTGTCGTGACCTCAGTCATCAACGCACGGCCCGCAGGTACCAACGGGCCGGTGACCGACATGGTCACCGAGGGCACGTTTACGACCACCGTCGAGGCTAAAGGCCAGCTCAAGCCCATCTCGGCTTCGGTGGTCTCCCCTTCTGTCGACGGAACGGTGGCATCGATCAACGTGCAAGCCGGCCAGTCCGTCAACGAGGGCGACGTGCTCATGACCATTAAAAACGACGAGCTCGATCGCAACGTTGCCGAGGCGCAGCGCGCGGTGGCAGCGGCACAGGAAGACCTCGCCAACGCGAAGAAAGCCGCAGCTGCCGCGCAGGCCGCCCCAACGACGGATGTCGATGGAGCTTCCGCAGCGACTGGCGTCTCCGCCGCATCAGCGGACACGAACGCCGTATCGGCCGCGCAGCGCAGCCTCGCATCGGCCCAGGCAAACCTCGATCAGGCTAACGCCAAGGCCGCCAGCCGTACGGTCACGGCCCCGAGCTCGGGCAACATCGTGGAGCTCAACGCCAAGGTGGGCGCCACGGTAACAGGAGGCATGATCATGGGCGAAGGCGACACGAGCGGCGGCAAACAGTGCATGCAAATCGCCGACCTGTCCAAGATGAAGGTGACGGTTCAGGTGGGCGAAAAGGATATCGCCAAAATTGCCGTGGGCCAAAGCGCCAACGTGACCTATCCCGCGTTTCCCGATATCGTGAGCCAAGGCACCGTCACGGCTATCGCCTCGGTGGCAAACTCCGACTCCTCCTCCGGGAGCGGCGGCAGCGTGACCTTTAACGTCGACATCCTCATCGAAGCACCCGACAGTCGCCTTAAGCCGGGTATGACTGCCGAGGTCTCGGTAGTGACCGAGAAGCTCGACGACGTGGTGATGGTGCCGACCATGGCGCTGATGACCGAAGATGGCGAGCACTATTACGTCAATCTGGCCACCGATTCGGAAGGTAAAAAGACGCGCCGTGTGAAGGTGACCGTCGTGACGCAAAACGACAACGAGGCTGTAGTCGGCAAGACCCAGGTCACGCGCGACGACCAGGGCAACGAGATTAACCCAGACGTCCCGGTTACCAAGCTACGCGACGGCGACACCATCGTGACGGATACCGACACAGGCATGACGGCAGACGGCGGCGACAACATGCCTGCCGACGAGGGCAAGTAATGCGTCCCGTCATCGACATCCGCAACGTGCACCGCATCTTTGAGAGCGAGGCCGGCTGCGCCCATATCCTGCATAACGTGAGCCTGGCAGTGAATCCCGGCGAGTTCGTGGCCATTACCGGCCCCTCGGGCTCGGGCAAGTCAACGCTCATGAACATCCTGGGCTGCCTGGACAAGCCGACGGCAGGCGACTATTACTTGCAAGGGCTCAACGTGGCGGAGCTCGACGATGACGAGCTCACCGAAGTCCGCGCCCTGAGCATCGGCTTTGTCTTTCAAAGCTTTAATCTGCTGCCGCGCCTGACGGTGATCGAAAACGTCATGCTGCCGCTGTCCTACACCAATGTGCCTCGTAGCCAACGCGAGATGCGCGCCGTGCACGCGCTGCAAGCCGTCACGCTTCCGGTCGACCATTGGGATCATCGCATATCGGAGCTCTCGGGCGGACAGATGCAGCGCGTCGCCATCGCGCGCGCCCTTGTCAACGATCCACCCATCATTTTGGCCGACGAGCCGACGGGAAACCTGGACTCGACAACCGGGGCGCTTGTCATGGAAACCTTCCACAAGCTCCAGGAACGCGGCAAGACTATCGTTCTCATTACGCACGACACCGTCATTGCCGCCGAGGCCGATCGAGCCGTGACCATTCGCGACGGTCGAATCCATGATGGCGCATATATCACGCATACACCGAATACGCTACGCGGGGCCGTCAACAATCTGCCCGCGATTTCTGCAACCACCAATCAGCCGAATGGAGCGAAGGCATGAGCACCCGCGATCTTGTCCAAGAAGCCCTTCACTCGCTCGAGGCCAACAAGGGACGCAGCCTGCTCACCATCCTGGGCATCGTCATTGGAATCGCGTCGGTCATAGCCATGACCTCGCTTATCGGAGGTATCCAAAACAGCCTAGTCAACAGCCTGGGTCTTAACGCCGCCCGCATGGTGCAGATCTATTCGTCCCAAGAGCTCACCGATTCGGACGTCGAGAAACTGCGTAAGATGGTGCCGCAAATCGAGCAGATCGGCATTGTCGACAGTGCCTATTCCGAGTACAAAGTCGGGGATAAAAGCTATACCGTCATGGCACACGGCGTCGATAGTGACATGCTCGATGCCGTGGGCGCCAGCAAGATCGTCGCAGGGCGCACCTACAACGGTATCGAGTCGAAATCCGGTGCGCGCGTGGCGCTCATCAGCCGTGGAGGCGCCGACCAGCTGTACGGCAACGAGCAGGACGCGGTGGGCAAGACCATTAAGGTTTCCAACGGTGAGGTGCAGATTGTCGGTGTTATCGACGGCGGCAGCGACTCCATGGGCTCGCTCACGCTATACATGCCGCGCGAGACCATCTCGGGTCTCTTTGGCGACGAGAACCCGTCGTTTCCCAGCGTAACGGCGCTCGCCGCCGAGGGCACGGACATGGACGAGCTGTGCAAGACGATTGAATCCAAGGTGCGCAGCATGAAGGGCATCGCGGACGACGACGAATATGACAGCGTATCGGCGACCTCAATGAAAAGCGCTATCGACTCCCTCAATTCCTTTATGGGCGCCTTCTCGCTCATCATGGGCGCCGTTGCCAGCATTTCGCTGCTCGTGGGCGGTATCGGCATCATGAACATGATGCTCACCAATGTGACCGAGCGTATCCGCGAGATCGGTATTCGTCGAGCCCTGGGTGCCAGCCGTCGCGATATCACCGCACAATTTTTGGCCGAGTCCTCGGCGCTGTGCATCACCGGTGGTCTGTTGGGTGTTTTGATTGGCTACCTGCTGGCCTGGGGTCTAGCGATGTTCGCCGCAGGTTCCGGCGTGCTTGGCGAGCTCGGTGCCAGCGGTACCATTACGCCGAGTTTTTCGATCGCCACGGTGCTGCTGGCCTTTGCGGTATCGGTCGGCATCGGCGTGATCTTCGGCTTCTATCCCGCCCGCCGGGCAGCAAAACTCGACCCCGTGGAGTGTCTGCGCTACCAGTAATGCAATCCCCCTGAGTTGCGGTGAAATAGGAAGTGTTTAAGCTGTTAAAAGGCCTATTCAGTCCTTATTTCACCGCAACTCGGGGGAGATATGGCGCTAGTGCTATTCGAAACGAGATTCCAGACTCGATAGGCCGTTCAACGTCAGACTGTTAGCGACCTCCGAGATACGCTCGATAGGCACCGAGCCATCGGAGAGCGCCCACGTGCGGTAAATGCCGATAATACCCGAAAGCAAAAAAGCCAGGTAATAGTCGAACATCTCGTCCTTGAGGCCGTGGGGCAGCAGGTCGCGCTCGGCAATCTCGTGCTCGAGCGGCGCACGAAGACGAGCCATAAAATCATCGAGCGGAATGTTCTCGATCAGCTGACGATTGAGCACCAGGTTGTTGCATAACGCCTCGTTAACGGTTTTAAAGAAGGTCGCCGCCGCGCCCAGGGCGCGCTCGTTGGTGTCACCGTCCATTGAAGCAAGCGTCTTTTCGACAGAGTCGACGATCATCTCGACCACATCGGCGGCGATGGCATCGAGCAGGCCGTCGACCGTGCCAAAGTGCACGTAGAAGGTCTTACGATCGACATTTGCCTCACGCGCTATGGCACTCACGGTAATATCGGCAAGCGGTTTATCCATCAGCAGGCGCTCAAACGCAGAAAGGATGGCATTGCGGCTGCGAACGATGCGTCGGTCGAGGCGCGGTTTGCTGGTGTCCATGGACGTGTCCCTTCGGAATGCGAGCATTCATCAACAGATGAGAGTTAATCTACGTAAGAGGATTATCCCCCATCCGGCACAAAAAAGCCCGGCAACATGAAGAACGCACGACCAACTCTTACGCCTTAGGGAGCTTCTTTTTGTTCAAAGCAGCCGGGGACACACGGATGCCGTCGCCTGTCTGGCGCACATAGGCCTTATGCGACGGTTTGGCGGCCCCAGAAGCCTTCTGAGCATGCTTATTGGGATCCACCGTAACCGCGTTCACAGGATGGGGCTTTGCCGGCTTAGAGGACGTCTGAGGCGTTCGTCCGAGCTTGCGCATCGCGCGATCCCAGCGCGCATGGATACTCTCGTTGTGAGCGCTCTTAAGGCCCAGCAGGGGCGCGGCCAAAATCGTCGGGGCGATAAACGTAATGAGGCGCCACAGCAGATAACCGGCGGTCGACGCCGATCCAAAGAAATGACCCAGGAACAGCGCGAAGCCACCCTCGGCACCGCCGGTGCCACCGGGCAGGGGAACAGCAGAGCTCAGGAGCTGAACAAAGGCGCTCGCGGCCATGACCGAGAAAAAGTCGACTTCGTGGTGGCCAAAGGCAAGCATCAGGAAATACGGCACGAGGTAGAAAAACGCGAGCTGCAACATGGTGATGACCACCGTGAGCAGCATGGACGAAAAGTGGCCGGCTGAAAGCTTGAACTTCTCGGAGAAAGAGTAGATTTCGCCGTCGACAAACGTACGCCACACTTCGATCTTGGTGGCCGAGACGCCCATTCGCTCGAGCCAATTAATGATGCAGTGCGCGACGCGCGTGACGGTCTTGGGCATGAGCGCGACGGCAAAGATGCCAAGCAGAATGCAACAGTGACCGCCAAAGCTAAAGACGCACAGCAGCGTCATGTCGCCATAACGCTCGGCGAAAAACGGCATGCGGGCAAGCAGCAGAATGGCGCCCCAGGCAACGAGGCCAAACTGATACACGATAAAGCGCGTGAACTGCGTGGCACCGGCCTCGCCGACATTTTGGCCTGCCTTGGTCAGGCGGTAAATCTGGGCGGGCGTAGAGCCCATCATCATGGGCGTCAGGTTGCCAAAGAAGATACCGCTCGCCTCGACCGAGATCAGGTCGCGAATGCCGACGGGCGAATTGGGATCGAGCCAGACGGCGATCGCATAGGCAACGATGCCAAAGAACAGGTACAGGAACATGCAAAAGCATGCAGCAACGAGCCACGGCGCCTGAACGCTCGACATGGCAGCCCAGAACTGTCCCATCTGACCGGTCACAATCAGATAAACGATATAGCCAACCAGCACGACGCCGATAAAAATGGCACCGCGGCGTGCACCCTTGTTGTCATCGCCGCCCGAGGCCTCAACCTCGACCTGGGGCTTAGATGTATGCTGAGAGGACTCCGTCATGAGGCTCCTTCTGACCGTCCAAATATCTTGCATATTGTACCCGCAAGGGCCACAAGCAGAACGTAAAGCTATGGGCCAAATGGGAATTGCAGATGGTTTGCTCGGAAATAAAAAACCCGGGCTTCCGTGGGAAGTCCGGGTCTCAAATTCATGGTAGCCCGTACCAGATTCGAACTGGTGATCTCCGCCTTGAGAGGGCGGCGTCC
>ERZ773235.203-NODE-203-length-85334-cov-4.191524_pt1 | contig 85334 bp, 101 predicted proteins | sample MGYA00580522_ERZ773235 | MGnify/ENA primary metagenome ERZ773235 (study PRJEB29015, sample SAMEA2737797) | human gut metagenome | biome: human gut; feature: human-associated habitat; material: faeces | place: China | collected 2012 ... | reverse complement strand
GGGACAAGTTAACCGGCGCAAAACGGTTTTTATCCTAAAGCAACGGACTGCCTTTCTTTTGAAAAGCAGTCCGTTTGTTATAATCATTCGTTTAAGTTAGCTTTGCAACAGCGGCGGCTCCCGCCCGCAAAGCATATCCGATTTCCTCTTGTCCCTCAAATTCCAGAGTAAGATATCCGTCATAACCGGCATTTTTCAATGCGCGGATACACTGCCTGATCGGTACAATGCCGTGTCCTGCTACCGTACCCCGCAAAAATGCGCCGCCCCTGGTGCTGAAAAAGCCCTCGCCGGGATCATCCTCCTGCCCGGATTTATAGAGAAAATCCTTTATATGAACATGAAAAGCATAAGGTGCACAGCGTCCCACCGCCGTGACCGGATCTTCATCTGCACAAAGGAAATTACCGACATCCACCAACAGCCCGAAGTTCGGATGCGCTACTGTGTTGACAAGCTGTTCCACCCGGCAGGAATCCTGACAAAATTGTCCGTGATTTTCCACCATGGTACGGATTCCTTTTTGGGCTGCATATTCGGTTACTGCCAGGCAGCCTTTTACTAAACGCGGCAATACGTTTGAAAAGCCCTGATATCCGCGGGAATGATCCGGAAACGCGAACATAGCGTCATGCCGCAAGAGCTTTGCCCCCAACCTTTCAGCGATGTCAACCTTTCTTTTGATGCGGTTTATCTCCGCCTCCAAATCCCCGCCGCATCCGCCGAGCAAATCCGCGCCCACCGAATAGCAGGCAATTTCGATACCGCATCTCTCTGCTTCCGCCTTTAACTGCGACGCATATTCTGATTCGGTAACGTTTTCTGGAGGAGTGAGATCGGTAAATTCTATTGCCGCAAAACCGAGCTCCTTTGCCTTGCCGATGATGGAAAGCTGGGTTTCTTTTTGCTCATTCATCAGTCGGGAAAAACTATAAGAAGAAATTGCTGTTTTCATCAGAACAATCATTCCTCTCCGTGTTTATAACCATTTTTTCATCATTCCGTCCGAAGGAACTTCTGAATCAGATCAGTCTGCAATCATTACTTCATGTCCGGTTCTTGCAGACTCATAAACAGCATCCAGAATCTTCATAATGGTAATGCCGTCCTCTGCCGGTGAACGGCAGGGCAGACCTTGTGCAACACAAGCAACATAATGATTGATCTCATTATCGAACAATCCGTCAAAGCTAAGAGCCGTCGGCGCGTTAAAGCTGACATTGGTCAGATATCCGTTTTGCTCGGTAAAGATTTCCAGCTCCGGATTTAAAACGGCGCCCGCTTTCGTTCCGAACAATTCAATGGTACCGCAGTCCTCCTTGATGTTCAAGCTGAAGCTCGCCTCAACTGACAGCACAAATCCGTTGTCAAAACGAATCAGCGCGGAGGCTAAATCTTCTACATCAAAAACCGGCTTTTCCTCTTTCCCCGAAACAACATAACCTCCGCGCGATTTGATATGACTGCGGTCGCCCAGCTTTTGAAAGGTTGCTCCGTAAACGGAAACCGGCTTGGGATTGCCCGCAAGATAGCGAGTCAGGTCAATAACGTGAACGCCCAAATCAATCAGCGGACCGCCGCCGGAACGGGAAGAATCACCAAACCATCCGCCCGGTGCACCGGCACGCCGCAGATAAGTTGCTTTGCCGTAATAAATTTCACCGAAGTTGCCGGCGTCAATAAATTCCTTTGCAATGGAGCAGTCGTTTCCGAAACGGCGTACAAACCCGATCATCAGCAGCTTTCCGCTCTTTTTTGCGGCGTCATACATTGCCTCCGCCTCGGCAGCATTCATTGCCATCGGCTTTTCACAGAGCACGTTTTTGCCGGCATTCAAGGCAGCAATGGTACATTCCGCGTGTGCGCTGTTCCAGGTACAAACGCTGACTGCGTCAATCTCGGGGCAGGCGCGAAGCATCTCATCCTTGTCCGTGTAGAGTCTTTCCACGCCGTATTTTTCGCCCATCTGCCGCAGCCGTTCCTCATTGATATCACAAAAAGCATAAAGCTCGCAATCCTTATTTTTCAAATACCCCTGAATATGTAGCTGAGAGATCGAGCCAACGCCGATCACCGCAATTTTCAGCTTACTCATTTTTATAACCATCCTTTCTGAGCTTTTGTTCGTTTTCAGTCAAATAAAATACACTGTTTTTTTCTTTTAAACCGGATTTTCCTTTAATATTTTTTCCAGAAATTCTACCGCTGTCCGAATATCCGCCGCGGGATTTTCCCCGACTTCGCGTTCTATGGTAAGATATCCCTGATAACCGATGTCATCCAATGCGGCAAGATACTTCGGAAAATCCACGCCTCCTGTCCCGAGCGGAACTTCCCGGAAGGCTTCTCCCGTCTGTATTTCCTCCTCGACCAACCCATAGATGATTTCGGGGCTTTTGTCGACCAGCTTGATGCCGTCCTTGGCATGAGTGTGAACAATATAGTCCTTCAGCGTATAAACCGCCTTTACCGGATCGTCGCCCGTCACCATCACAAGATTTGCCGGATCAAGATTAACCGCAACGCCGCGTGAGCCCAAAGAATCCAGAAAAGCTCTTAAAACTTCTGCCCGCTCGGGACCGGTTTCAATCGCAAAATGAGCATTGTTTTGATCCGCATAACGACTGAGTGTAAAACAAGCCTCCTGCATAATTTTGTACCGCTCAACGTTCTTGTCCTCCGGCACAACGCCGATATGAGTTGTAACCACGTCGGTTTCCAAATCCTTTGCCAAATCAAGTACTCGCTTGGAACGTTCAATCAGTTCCGGGTTTTTCTCACTGTCGCCGAAACCCTGCCCGAAGTCACCGCAAAGTGCTGATACTACTAATCCGTTGGATCGTATAATATCCAATACTTCCCGCCGTTTTTGCGGTGTCAGATTTTCGGGAGCCATCTCACCCGAAACCGTATACATCTGAATTCCTTTTGCGCCAACCTCAACCGCTTTTTCTACCGCCTGCCGAAACGGCAGCCGAAAAGAATTTACCATTACACCGATTGGGAACTGATACATCGTTATCACCATTCCTTTTCTTTTTCCGCTTGCTCAAAGGCGGTTCCGATCCGCATCGGGCATCCGCATTCTCCGAGCCGTCGTTTTCCGGTCCGAATCTCGACCGCTATACCCTTATTATATTCGAAAGCATTCCAATGTAAAGTAAGCATTTTGCTGCTTATTGACACAATATTGCTTTTTGATTTTGTGCCGCGCTGTAATTGTCTCAGCGGTTATTGACATTCCCGTTTGTTCAGCGACACCATAAAAAACCGAGTCTTGCAATTTTGCAAGACTCGGTTCAGTTCTACATCCGGATAAAAGAGCTTGTCCCTGTCCTATTGTGCAGCGTCGGTGCCGGCTTCTGCTGTTATTTCTTCTGCCGAATTTTCTTCTGTTTCGTTTTCGCCTCCATCGCCCTCTGACTTTTTCTTGGAACCGATGGAAAGAATCAAATTCAATAAGATGCCGAAAATCGCAGCACCCGCGATACAGGGGATTTGTATGCCAAACAACGGAATGTTTCCGCCAAACGCATATTGTCCGCCGATACCGATAACCATGACCGAAGCAATCACCGCAATGTTTTTAGAATCAAACATATCTACTTTCTTGTCTATCATGATTGCGATACCCTGTGCGGCAATCGCACCGAACAGATAAATCTCCAGTCCGCCGATAACTGCCAGCGGAATGCCGTAAATAACTTTAATAAGCGGAGTAAAACAGGAAACAATCATTGCGATAATCGCCGCGGCAATCAGGACCGGAACAGAGAACACCTTTGTGATTGCCATTGTGCTGATGTTTTCGCCGTAGTTGGTTCCGGCAGGTCCGCCGATAACGCCTGAAATCATGTCGCAAAGACCGTCGCCGATCAAATTCTTGTGCAGCAGGGAAGCCATGTTAAATTTGCCCTTGCCTTTTTTCTTTGCAACGTCGTTTACATAAATGTCAAGCTGATAAATATGTGCGGTAGACTCCGGAATGGTTGCAATTGCAATCGGCATGATGGCAACCAATGCCTCAATCGAGAACTTCGGGAGAGAAAACGCCGGAAGTGCAAAGATAGATCCGTCTCCGAGTTTCCATACTGAAGCTTCCAATGCTGACGCAGGAACTTCGCGGAACAAGCTGATATCTGCCGCAAAGTAAAGAACTGCGGCAACAACGCAGCCGGTGAGCGCGCCCAAAAGCAGCGGAAGCTGACCGAGAAGACCTTTCAGATAACGGGAGTAAATCACCGTAGAAAGTAAAGTTACCAAGGAAACCACGATCCACCAGCCTTGTTCAGTGGAATGAGCGGTTGCCCCTTCGGCCAACTGCGGAATGGCATCGCCCAAAGCGTTGCCGGCGAGCGTCAGCCCGATAATCATTGCAACCGAACCGGTGATGCTGGCAGGAAGGAGCTTTTCAACCGCTTTGGAGCCTGCATATTTGACAATCAAACCGGCTGCAATCGAAACAAATCCCGACATAATAATACCGAACTGCGCCTCGCGGATAGCGATCTGCGGCAGAATACCGTCTGTCATCGCATAGCCTTTTGCGGCGCACATACTGGCGATTGCCGTAAGATACGCAAAGCTGGAACCATAGTATAACGGAATCTTTCTGCCGGTAATCAGGATAAAGCACAGCGTAGCAAGTCCGCTGGCAAAAATAGTGGTAGATACCTGAAAGCCGGTAATGAGCGCGACCGTAATCGTCGCCGGGAACATGACAATGACCTGCTGTATTGCATACAGCAACAATTTCCAAAAGCTGGGGGTTTCGTTTGGCAAGTAGCCAACCATCTGGTTTGAAGTCGATTTTTTCATCTTTGTAACCATCATTCCTTTCTGAACTTTTGCGTGGATTTATTGCCTTTTACAATCCGCCGGGCTGTAAAAGGCAATACCGGAGATTTGTATAAAACAGCAAAAAAAAATCTTGCTGCAAGGCAAGACGATAAAAACACACAGAAAATGTGTATCTATAATTGAAACTTGCCAGCGTCACAGCACTTGCTTAAAACTTCATTTGTGCAATATTATATTCTTTTATGAATAAAATGTCAAGATATTTTTACAATAAAATTACGTCAACAGCATTTTGATATCTTTATTATTGATTTTTTCATATAAATATGATAGACTCAGGTAAAAATATCGCTTTCCCCGTTGTTTGGTCCGACGTATAAAGTGATGGTGACTGTTTTATATTATCGGAGCATATTTAAGAACGAACATAGATGTCAAAAAGTTGAAAACATGGAAAATACTTTTGTTACTGATTTGTTCTGTCTCTATCTTTGGAACATATAACATTTGGAGAAGTTATTCCATCAAATTTGTATGGGGGCCATGGTGTGATTGGGGAAGTCTCCAGAATACAGTAAACGCCACCCTGGTATTTTTATTGATCAACTCTATTTCTATTCCAAGCCCTAATGTTATTGTCGGGAAGGCAATCAAGTTAATTTCAGGTTTAACGTTCGGCGCATACATTATATCATGGATTCCAGATCAAATTTACTATTCCAAATTGGCGGAAGCTGTTCCTGATATACATCTAAGAGCGAACTACTTTCCAATCGTTGTAGGAAAAGTAGTGGTATTTGCTTTAGCTGTTTCGTTTGGCATTTATCTGATAATAACGCTATTTTCAAAGATATATGGCTTTGTCAAATTAAAATTGAACAGCAAAAATAATAATTGTTCCATTTAAGAATCGCTTCTGCTTTTTGGGAAAATCAATTTACATCTAAGCACCTATTCGTTTTGGACGAGTGATTTTTGGGTATAAAAGCTCACTGATTTCTTGGTGGCATAAGGCCTTATATATGGAATCACGGTATTATAAGGATTTGAAAAGATCCTGACAAAATTATAGCGGAAGTCTTGACATATTCGACCTAACGTAAGAAATGATGTAACGTTTCTATTGACTTTTGCATATACTTGTGATATAGTGTGATAAATCTCTTTGCACTGCATTACATTCCCGTTCCGGGAATGCGAGATCACCAGTACAAACTGAGCAGGCGATGCCCTTCAAGGGCGTGGGGCCGGGCCGACCCGCAATCGGCAGCAGATAGCATGGCAAGCATATCTGTGGGACAGTTGTATGTTCCGTAGGTATGCTATTTTTGTACCCATTTTTACATATTTATGGAACAGCCGACCTCAAATGGAGTGCCATAGGAGAAATCAAGACACCGTATTGCCGATTTGGCAGCGGGAAACGGAGGATTCTTTTATGACAACCGAAAAACTGAACTTGGCGACAGGAATTACGACTGCCGAAGCACGCGTATTGCAGGACAAATACGGCAAAAACGAACTAACGCCGCAGAAAAAGGAAAGCTTTATCAAAAAAGCTTTTCATGTTATCTGTGAGCCGATGTTTTTATTGCTGATTGTTGCTGCAATTATTTATTTCATTCTCGGAGAGCCGAGAGACGGCGCAATCATGCTCATATTTGTCTTGGGCATTATCAGCATTGACATCATTCAGGAATGGAAAACCGACAAGACGCTGAACGCGCTCAAGGATTTATCCGCCCCTCACATCAAAGTGATTCGTAGTGGCGAGGAACAGATCATTGCAAGCTCCGACCTTGTGCCGGGAGATCTTATGCTGATTTATGAGGGTATAAAGATCCCTGCTGACGGAATTATAGTCAAATGCAACGATCTGTGTGTAGATGAATCCTCCCTTACCGGAGAAGCGGAGGGTGTATGGAAGATAAATACCGGGGATGCACCGAATTCCGATGATTACTGGCGGAAAGATTATTGTTACGCAGGAACTCTTGTAACACAGGGTACCGCTCATGTACTGGTAGATAAAATCGGTGCCTCAACTGAATACGGAAAGATCGGTGTCAATATTGCTACTGCTCCCGATGAAAAAACGCCGCTTCAGAAGCAGACCGGCAGCCTTGTCAAGTTGTGTGCCGGCATTGCTGCGGTACTGTTTGCACTTGTCGGCGTATTTACTTATATCAATATTCCGGATCATGCTTTTGGAGACAGATTGATTGAAAGTATTCTGTCTGGCATTACCCTCGCCATGGCGATGATTCCGGAGGAATTTCCGGTTATTCTTACAGTTTTCCTGTCTATGGGCGCGTGGAGACTTGCCAAGAAAAACTCCCTTGTGCGCAAGTTGCCGAGTGTGGAAACACTAGGTGCTGTGTCTGTTTTGTGCGTGGATAAAACCGGAACAATTACCATGAATCAGATGACGGTGCAGGATACTTGGGCGAAGACCGGCGATGAGAAATCCCTGATTACCATAATGGGCATGGCCTGTGAAACCGATGCCTATGACCCTATGGAAAAGGCAATGCTCGCCTACTGCGAGAAAAATAATATTACCCGTGATGAGTTATTCGGCGGAGAGCTTATCACCGAATATCCGTTTACAAACGAATTGAAAATGATGGGACACGTCTGGCGCAAGAACGGGAAAGTGATTATTGCAGCCAAAGGTTCTCCTGAACGAATTTTAACGATATGCGCACTATCTGACATGGAGAAGGCGGAATGTGAAAAGAAAATCAACGAGTTGTCCTCAAGGGGTCTTCGCGTGATTGCGGTTGCCGCTATGAATCCGCAGACAGATAACGATATTCCCGAAAAAATTACCGATTGCTCCCTGACTTTCCTCGGGCTTGTCGGTCTTGCCGATCCGCCAAGAGAAAGCGTCAAAACCGATATTGCCGTATGCAATAAAGCGGGCATCCGTGTCGTCATGATTACCGGAGATAACGGGGGTACAGCCGCGTCGATTGCAAAACAAATCGGCATGAAAAACTACGATCACATCATCACCGGTGATATGCTGAACAATATGACGGATGAAGAACTGCGCGAAAAAGTCAAAGAAGTCAGCATTTTCTCCCGCGTCGTGCCGGAGCATAAAATGCGGATTGTCAAGGCGTTCCGGGACAACGGTGAGATAGTCGCCATGACAGGTGATGGAGTTAACGACGCACCTGCTCTCAAATATGCCGACATTGGTATTGCCATGGGAAAGCGGGGGAGCGAGGTTTCCAGAGAAGCCGCCGACCTTATTCTGATGGATGACAACTTCACAACCATTGTGGAAACTGTCAAAGACGGAAGACGTATTTACGATAACATCCGCAAAGCAGTCGGATATGTTTTTTCCATTCATATTCCCATAGCTTTTGCCTCCCTTCTTGCCCCGGTTCTTGGAATCGCTCCTGTGGCATTGTTCCTTTTGCCGCTCCACGTTGTTCTGCTTGAACTGATTATTGATCCGACCTGCTCCATTGTTCTGGAGCGCCAGCCTGCAGAGCGGGATATTATGGAACGCAAGCCTCGGGATCCGAAAGAAAAATTGCTGACACCGCGTATTCTGATAAAAAGTGTAATTCAGGGCCTTGTCATCTTTGCTGCATCATTCGGTACTTACCTTACCGTTCTTGCAGGCAATGAAGCAAACGCACCCGTTGCCCGTACAATGGGACTTGCAATTATTATGCTGTCGAACCTGCTTCTGGTTCAAGTTAACAGCTCGGAGTGCGATTTCACATTCCGTTCTGTAATCCGCCTTGCCAAAGATAAAGTAATGTGGGGAGTAAATATTTTCACGATAATCGGCTTGGCTGCAATCCTTTACACTCCTCTTGCAGAATTCTTGAAACTTGCACCGTTATCGGCAACACAGCTTTTTACCGCAGTTGGTATTGCCGTCGCTGCTGTCCTCTGGTATGAGATCGTAAAGCTTGTCAAGAAACTTGTTGGGAGAAAAAGGGAGGTGTAATGTGAAAAATATTATTTTTCACATTACATTTGATCCTTGGCGCCCCCAAATGCTCGGGCATACAACAAGCTTTAAAAAAGGAATGGTGATTAAAATGAAAAACGGGGTTATTCCCTATTCCATGTGGGTATTGTTTGCACCGACTTTCCTCAAACATCTTCCGATTCTCGGCATAACCGAAGGTAAATCAGTCATGAAAAGAGCAAAAGCTAAATACCGGAGTATCATCAAAGACATTCCGTCGTTCGGCAAAAACGATATTCTGCTTGTCAACCTGCTCAGTGCCGCCCAGATAGCCGCTGTTTATCTCAGCCTCGATGAAAAACCGCCGCTTGAGCAGATGACCGAATACTATAACTTATCCATGGACGATAGTAGGATCATGAGAATCTTTCTGAAAAGCACCGATTATTATTCTGTGGGATATCAGAAAAAGCTCGCAAGGCAGGCGGAACAAAGCCAGCTTTCAGATAGTCCGTATTCCTGGAGATTCAAGTTCTTTGCAGGCCAGTCTCTTGATGCCTTTGACGCAATCTTTGACCGGTGTGGAATCTGCCGTTTGTTCAGCGATCTTGGAATTTCGGAGATTACGCCGGCAATGTGCAGATATGATTACGGTATGGCAAAATGGACGAAAACCGTTTTCACAAGGGAATACACCCTCGCATCAGGCGGTAGAATTTGTGACTGTCATTATAAGCGGAAAAACCAATAATGAGGATTAATGAATAATTAGCGGGGAGAGAACTTCATGAGAAATTCTCTCCCCGCTTTTGCCACAAAACAAATCGGTATATGTAATCCGATATAATATTAACGGTCTGTTATACCGCCTTTAATTTAAAATCATTCAATATAATAGTATGTTTATATTCAGGAAATGACGATAATCAATGATAAAATAATCATCATTTTACACGAACCGTTCCATTTGTCTCATGCACAGGAATAATGCAAGGTCTCTCATTGGGACTGGAGTTTGGAGAATGCATAACAAAGTACAAATCATCTCCTGATTTATGGAATAACATTCCATGGCCGCCGTCTTCTTCAAATAAAAGCTCTTTTTTATGATACCATTTCCCATCAATATCCCCGTTATCAGAATACGATATGATTTCACAATATTTCCCATTTGAAAAACTGGACCAAATCATTATCAGTTGACCATCTTTCAACCTATACAAAAATGGTCCGTCCGTTACATAATTACCATCACCTTTTACACTTGATTTTTTTGCAAAAGATGATGCCTTAAACAATTCTATTGGGTTTCCTATGCTTTCTTTCAGATCGTCCGATAATTTCATAGCACATATTTCACCATCTGATACTTGTGTCCATTCATGACAGAAAACAATGTAGGGGGTGTTGTTTTTGTCAACATAAAACGTCCCGTCAAGACATTCCCAATCAGGCGGAGTAACCGGCCCGTCACTATGCGAAATAAACGGCCCCATCGGCGTATCTGCAACTAATATTTGAGTGCCTCGGTGCCTGTCTTCACTTTTAAAACTTACAAACATATAATATTTATTTTTATACTTGTGTACTTCGGGGGCCCAAAAATGCATATCGGACCAAAAGTTTTCAGGTCGCGAAAAGCACTCATAGCTGTCGGACCAACTTTCAAGATCTTCGCTTAAATAGACATCAAGTCCGGAACATTTTCCCCAGCACTCTCCGCCTCGTGAGCCATACAAATAGTATTTTCCCTCATCGGATAAAATAAAAGGGTCTCTAATATGTATCTGTTCTTTTTTCAATTTTAAAATATCCTTTCCATTTTTATAAGGTTGGCTCCAGATTGATATTATCACTCTGTTTTTTAGACTTTCTTTATCCCGACTGTTGGCAAAGAGTTTTTAAACCGAGACGGTGTAATTGCATACTTTTTTTTGAAAATTTTACCGAAATAACTGGAATTTGAAAACCCGCATTCCATTGCAATTTGCGTTACCGACTTATCTGTTTCTTTCAATAAGTTAGCCGCATGAGCCAGCCGATATTCCGTCAGGTACCCAACAGGGTTTTTATTTGTATATCGCTGAAAACTCCGAAAACATTCACTTCGACTGATGCCGGTATTCCGTGCAATGTCTTCAATTCGGATGTTTTCGGCGTAGTGCTTATGTATATAAGCCATAATATCCTTTGCCTTTTTTTCATTTCTGTGATCCGTTCGGAACGGGATAAATTCGTGTTTATGCTCCTTAATATAGCAGAGGGTAAAACTCCATATACGGCTGATGAGACTGATACACAGCAATTCGTAATTGTCAGTCCGCTTATCATCCAAATCGTATATTTCATTCAATAGCTTCACAATGTTTTTACCTTCATACGTCGTGTGTTCAATGGAAAACCCCATAACAGATGACTGCAGAACCGGCTGAAAGTACTTGCGAAACATAGTACCTTCATTGCCACCGGTAAATAAAGACGGCAAAAAACTCACCGTGAACATCACTACATTGTCAAGGTCCGAAACCGGTGTAGCCATGTGCATCGTATTCGCGTTAATAAAAACGACATCTCCTTGCCTGATTCTGATATGCTGCCCGTCTATATAGTAGTCCAATTCACCGGATAACAGCACCCCGTATTCGAATTCATTGTGCCAGTGGCAGTCTATGGTATGGTCGATAAATGTACGAAAATCGCCCGTCCACACAATAAACGGAACCGATGGATCCGGATATTCAAAGAGTTCTCTCATCGTATGGTCAAACAAAAATGGTTGGTTCAACATTATAACGCCTCGCTTTGAGACTATATTACCAAAAAGGCGGATAAAAATTATATATAAATTTGATTTTTGGTATTATAATTATATATTAGACGGGTTTAATTGTCAATGTATAGCTAAAAACGAGTGGTACAATCCACCATTGGAACGTTGAATGACGGGGGCTTTGCTCCTTATTGAATCCGCCGAGGATGTTTCTGCTGAGGGAGACTATCTGTAAAAAGACAACCAAAACGGACGGTATATATGCTGCAGCCGATCGGTTTTGTTCCCCTTACACGCTGTTGAATATAGCGTGTAAAAAGTGACACAGTTATCTGTAAATATCGTTAGAAAAGTAGGGAATGATTATGGAAAAATTTAATTACCGGCGGACAAAGCTCACTTGCTATTTTACATATCTTGCAATGTCTTCGGTATTCAGTTTGCCGCCGCTTTTGTTTGCAACTTTTAGGGAAATGTATGGAATATCCTATACACTCCTCGGAACACTCGTCCTTGTAAATTTTTGTACACAACTTGGAATAGACTTGATCTTCAGCTTTTTCAGCAAGCACTTTAACATTCATAAAACGATTCGGCTGATGCCCCTTGTCACCGCAGCAGGCTTATGTGTGTACGCGTTGATTCCCATGTTGTTTCCGCAGTATGCTTATATAGGACTGATTATCGGTACCCTTCTCTTTTCGGTAGCGGCAGGACTCGGAGAAGTATTGGTCAGTCCCACTGTTGCGGCGCTGCCCTCAGATACTCCCGAAAAGGATATGAGCACTCTCCACTCTCTGTATGGCTATGGCTTTGTGGGTGTGGTTCTGATTAGCACCCTGTTCCTTCAATTTGTAGGGAAGGAATATTGGATGTATTTGACCTTCTTCTGGGCGATCCTGCCGATAATTGCTTCAATATTACTGATGACATCCCCTCTTCCCAACATGAATATGGAACACAGTGAAGCAACGGTAACAAAATCCAAGCACAGAACTAAGAGCCTTCTTTTGTGTATGGCTTGTATCTTTTTGGGTGCATGTGCAGAAAATACCATGTCCAACTGGATTTCGGTCTATACCGAAAACGCATTGCATATGCCTAAGATATGGGGTGATATTCTCGGTATGTGCCTCTTTGCAGTTCTGCTCGCTCTAACAAGAACCGCTTATGCGAAATATGGCAAAAACATTTCTAAGGTTTTGACTTTGAGTATGCTGGGTGCAGCCGTATGTTATTTAATCGTTGCTTTCTCACCTAACGCTGTTTTGTCCCTGATTGCCTGCATTGCAGTTGGTATTTGCTCGTCTATGTTGTGGCCCGGAACGCTGATTTTAATGGAAGAAAAAGTCCCTGCGGTTGGCGTCGCTGCTTATGCATTGATGGCGGCAGGAGGTGATCTCGGCGCCTCGGTTGCTCCTCAAACACTTGGTATCATTGTAGATAATATTTCTCTTACAGATTGGGCACAAACATTTGGAAGCGCATTATCGCTGACTCCTGAACAAGTTGGATTTAAAGCGGGTATGCTGATAGCCGCCGTTTTCCCGATTTTAGGTGTAATTCTTTTGGCTTATATGAAAAAGCATTTCAAAAAAGCACAAGCATAGGGAAATAGTAGCTATTTATGGCATCCCTGATTTTATTAATATTTGAATAAATGCAAGACAGAGGTAGATACTTTTCGTAGTATCTACCTCTGATTTTTATGCTATGAAAAATTTCTTTTCCTTGCCTTTGGCAAACTTGATAATACCACATTCATTTCAGCCCTATCAAGTGCAAAAAGCCCTTTGAGAAATCAGCGGGCATGCAGTTGTAGATAGTTATTATTACTTATATAGATTTGCTTTTCTCTTTCATTCATAAATCAAGCGTTTTCTCTCTATCAGCGTACATCTTGACAAACTGGAATTTGTTTGAATTATGTCCACAATGACGTTATAAACATTGGGGAAGATTTTTCACTTTTTTCAAAACCGCACGCCTCATAAAAATGCATTTCATCATCATATGCAACGACAACAATTCTTAAATAGTCTTTATATTTTTCTTTCACCATATTTACGAGAGTTCTTCCAATTGTTTTTCCGTGATAATTAGGGTCAACAAGCAGATAATGAACATAGGCATTCATTATTCCGTCATCCATAACACATATCATTCCAATCAGTTTATCATCATCCCACGCAGAATAAACTGTTTCATAATTTTTCATTGCAATGGCAAGTTTATCAGGGTAATGCCCTGATGACCACTCAACTGACAAAAATAATCTTTCCAATTCCTCACATTTGAAATTATGAATATCTTTGTATTCCATGTTCATATTGCACCTCTACAAATTCAAATTTTCTCTTCTTACCAATCTCTTAATAAGACTGAAAGTTTCCTTACTCTTACAAATCAGAATATCTGTTATCCACTATAAAAACATTCGACAAACAATCGGTTTTTGTTGCGGATTCTACTCTTATTGCCAAAGAATTTATCTCTTCAAAGAAATACTGCATCCTATCAACTTCAAAACCACTCTTTTGACAAATGGACTCAAAAGCGTTACGAAAGAGAAGGACAAGTTCGTCTTTTGTTTTTCTTTCAAAGAATGACATTAAGCATGGAATATCCGATTTGAAAATATTCAGCGTATTCGGGTCTTGACCAAGTAATTCTTTACCAAGAGAATTGATAAATACCAGCTCGCTTAAGTTCAAATAGTTTTCTTTATAGTCTGGAACTCCACGCTGTAACAATCCAATCACAATGTCAAAATCAAATAAACTGATAAAGCTGTTTTCTATCCTTATTCGACGAATGTATTCTTCAATGTAGCTAATTCCCTTAATGCCTTCTTCAACAGGATTTAGCAGAAGATAATCTATGCTGCAAGGGATTTGATGAGCTTCATAATATATATCGTATCGCTTAAAAAACAGGCCGAGATTTTGCATTGTAGATATATAATATACATTACAAATATTCGGTGCATCCAGGCATAATTGCTTCCAATCCTGATAAACCGCCTTTCGCTTACTGTCTAAAATGTCTTGCCCTCTTTTAACCACTTGATGAAAATCTCTTTGCAAGAGAACATCCGATGAAAGTCTATCTTCTTTAGCAACAAGGGAAAGCGTATATATCAAAGAAGCCAGTAAATCTTGAGCTTTTTCTATTGGCATAGATGTACTGTCTATACCATTATATTTTCCCGCCTGCCATTTCAGCAGTTCCCAGACTTTCATTAAAAACTGTTGCTTATCTTCCTCAGGTAGTTGAATATTTTTTATTAAATCATTACTGTTATTCGATGAACTCAGAATAAATCACCTGCCTCATCTGCGTTTTCCGGGTCATAATCACTTCTTGCGTATCTGCACAAAGAATCTAAAGATGTTCCTATCAGATATTCAGCTGACCCTTGCGCCCTGCCATTGAATACTTTTACCATAAATTCAATTAGTTCATCGTCTGTAAACAGCTCCAGTGCCTCACCCTTAAAGTAGTAAAAAGCTTCTTGTAGTTCAGCCAAAGTACTCTCATAGTTCTCCTTTTCCATATAGGGAGAATCACAAAAAGCATAAATAAGTTTCGGTAATATGCCACCCGCAAACTCTATTCTTCCAGTATCCTTTAACGCAGTTGCCCTACATTCTACAATCTCTCTGATTTCATCCTCATTTAGCTTTAATCCATATCGTTCACTAACTGCATTACAATCACGAATCTCCTGTTTTGCATTTTCTATTTGCATTTGATTTTGCAAATTCACCAGACTAAGTTCATCACTCATATTACAAACCTCCTTCGTCAAATTCCAATTTGTCTTATCCGCCGGAATTTCTTTTACCATCTCATATTGACCTGCAATTAGCTGAAAGCCGATAGACAACATCATTTCCATTACAGAGCAATAGGATGTATCTATGTTTTTTGCAACAACCGCTTCGTAGTGACACGCTATATATTTCAGTACTTCTTTCAAGTCAGCGACATGATCATATCCCAATTCTGTCAAGCTGCCGGCATCCGCATCATACACACAGAAGGCAGTTATTCTGCTGTCGTTTTCCAGATAAGCCACCTTGTATAAGTGCGGGTTCTTCTTGATAACATTGTATGAATGTTCATAAGAAGGCATAACCTGTGTCAGATCGCTAACCCCGGAAAAATCAAATTCTGCAAAACCTACAACTTGAATGCCCCGATTATCGCTTACTTCCGATGCATTTGTAAGCTGCATAACGGAAAGCTCACGCACAACAGAAAACCCGTTCCTTTCGTACAGCGACTTTGCTCTGTCATTCTGCTGTAATACTTCCAAATAGTATTTCTTTATACCACACTTACGCAACTCGTGTTCTGCAAAAGCATAGAGAGCCGAAAAAACGCCCTTCCCCCTGAATTCCGGGATAACGCCTGCCCCGGCATCGAAAGCCACCTGTTCACCGTGATAGATATTTGTTGAATTGAGAATAAACCCTACCATGGTGTTCTCTGAATAAGCGCAAAAAGACAAGGCTGTATTGATATCGCTCGCCATAAAAAAACTATGCAAAGTACTTTCTGTGAAATGAATGGGTTTTGCATAATCTGAAAATGCCTTATTTACACATTCGACAATTTCATCCGTCCGAACCCGGCTTAATACTGTATATCTCATAAATTCTCCATAATGATAATGAATCTATTCACAAGTTCAAAGCTGTCCCGTTCTCCTGAATATTCAAAAAGGCGGACAATCGTTTCCGACCGTCCGCCTCATCTTTAAAATATGTGATTTTTCCGCCTATGGTATCAGGCTGGCATCAATTGGCATCAGTTTTGGCATCAGCTGCCGTTTTTGCGTGTCAATCAATACAGCTTTGCGCCCGCCGGAATGTGGTTATCAACCATCAAAAGATGGAGTTCTTCTTCCTCGCCGCGCTTGTTAATCGCACTGAGCAGCATACCGCATGAGTCGATTCCCATCATAGGTCTCGGAGGCAGGTTGGTGATAGCAATGAGCGTTTTGCCAACCAACTCCTCGGGCTCATAAAATGCGTGAATACCGCTTAAAATCGTTCTATTTACGCCTGTTCCGTCGTCCAGAGTGAACTTTAGAAGCTTCTTGGACTTCGGCACTGCTTCACATTCAAGAACCTTTACGGCGCGGAAATCGCTCTTAGAGAATGTCTCAAAATCGACAGAATCTTCAAAGAGAGGTTCGATTACTACGTTAGAAAAGTCGATCTTTTCGGATGCAATCGGAGCCTCAGGAGCTGCTTCAGCAGGAGACTCAGCAGGCTTTGAAATCTTCTTTTCACTGTCCAAAGGCTTCATTGTGGGGAAAAGTTTCTCCAACAATTCACATCTATTCATATTCATTCAAATCCTTTATTCTGCTGACTTTCCCGAACTTCATACTCATTCATATTACATCAGGGAAAAAACAAATTTGTTGTCAATCTGTTGTCTTTGCAGCTTTTTTGTTGTCAGGATTCACACCGAGAACCCTTCTCAAAAGATATCCAACTTTGATAAGTTGTTAAATGACTCTTGCTTCTTTTGATCCGTTGCTTCAGCGTAGATATCCATCGTCGTTTCGATATTACGATGTCCCATGATATCTTGAATTACTTTCAAATTGGTCTCGTGCTCACAGAGTCTGGTACAAAAAGTGTGTCTTAGATGATGACATGAAAAATCCGGAAGAACAACCGGCTCGCGGCGCTCTCTTTTGGCCTTCACAACTTCCTCGGAATTGTGGCTGCAGATAATGCGCTTAATGGTTCGATTTACAGACTGAGGGGTTTGCACTCCGCCATAGCGATTGATGAATATAAATCCTCTCATACCGTCAATCACCGGATCATAAGCTCCATTCTCGTCCTGCTCCTCGCGGACCATCTGAAATGCATCATACACCACATCAAGCATAGGAATTGAACGAATACCTGCCTCGGTTTTGGGTTTCGATATCTGCAATGTTGATGTTCTGGAGTTTCCGACCGGGTAGTAGACTACACTGTGGTTGATACTGATCTTGCGGTTATCAAAATCAACGTCATCCCATGTCAATCCTAATACCTCGCCGATTCGACCTCCGGTGCCAAGCAACACAGCAAATAACGGCCACCAATGGTAATATATCGGATGGTTTGCGATGTAATCCATAAAGGATCTCTGCTGCTCCATGGTGAGAGCATGGCGCATACCTCTTGCTTTGTCGGACTCTTTGCTAACTTCCTTCATCACTCCATCAGACGGGTTCTTTCTGATTACCTCATCCCGAACAGCCAATTGAAATGTTGGATGCAGCAAGGTGTGTACCGAGTCCAATGTACCCAATGATAGGTCATCTACGTTCAGCAGATGGAGATAGAATTGGAGCACATCCGAATACTTAACCTCAGCAATTTTCTTTTTGCCAAATGTGTCCCTGACAAAACGATCATAGATGTAGATGTAATTACTGCGGGTGGTTTCTCTCAATTTGCATTTGGTAGACATATATCTATCAAATGTATCGTTCACAGTTGCCTTACCTGCAACATACACATCCAAGCCATCCAACTGATCCTTCATCAGTTGCTTTTCCTTTTCTCTAAGTGTTGCCAGATCATTCGCATATATAAACTTTCGCCGTCCCAACGGATCGGTATATGTGTACATATATCGCTTATCTGACGTTCTCTGTACCTCTCCCTTTCTAAGCGCTCTACCGCGCTCGTCTTTTCGTGCCTTTGCCATACTGATTACCTCCTTCAATAAATATTGAAAAGGGGGCTCACAGCACTTACTTCTTTTTGGATAGATACTCTTCCAAACTTCGCAAGGCAACCTCTGTCATTGACAATTCGTGTTTAGAAGCATACTCATTCAACTTCTTATGGGTTTCTTTCGACATACGGATTGTAATGGATGCTCTTTTTGCATCGTCCTTCCTTGGGCGTCCCATCTTTGTCATATGCTACCTCCAAACACATCATATATTATACTTATCGTAAGACAGAAAGTCAATAGCCTGCGTGCTATTCGTCCCCGTAATGTTCTGAAATTCATAATATCAACCCTTCAGCACTCCCGGAACGATTCCAGGAACTTCTCGAAAATCTCGCAGTTCACCAATGCAATTCCGTCTATTTTATATACCGCTTTTGCTTCTTTGGCCAATGCCTGAAACTTGGTTAGACCCAAGCTGTATTTTTCTGCGCCTTCTTTATATCTAACAAACTTTTTTGCGTATTGTCTTGTACGCTCAACATCTTGTCGCTGATGTCCCATTGTCACTTCCTCCTTAATTGGTTCATATACATAGTTTCTTCCTATTATAAATATTATGGCTTTACACTCTGCCTGCAGCGAACAGGTCCATAGGAATTTCACCTTCCCGCCTTCATTGTGGCCGGACCGCGAATTACGGAAGTCTCATTATCCCCGGATGGATCATCGCGTTATGCAGGTGCCACCCACATATCAGTGCTCTTGGAACTGCTTGCCAAACAGTTGGATAGCCGCTTCCCACGCCGGGACCGTAGAGGTAAAGACTCTATTCAGTTGTCAAGGTGCATAAAAACATAGGGATGCTTTCATAAGGTAAAAACACCTGAAAAATCGCAAATATAGTCGGTCCGGCAAAATTTTTTCAAAAAAAGACTCCGGATTGCTCCGGAGCCTCTTTCTTAGATATTAAACTTACTTATTTTGAGAGCTATTCGCATGAGTATGTACTGATGCAGATCCTCGTCGTACTTGCCATTGATATAGCAATGGTGCTCGATTAGAGGTGCATACAAATCGATGATTTTCTCAAAGGCATCGTGATTGCCTGCAACAGCGCCCTGCAAGGTGATTCGGAATAAATCATTATCCATTCTCATCACCACCTTCAGACATCTTTTTGCGGAGATGCTTCAGACCCTTTTGCTTTTGGTCTGATACGTACTGTGCCGAGCAGTTCAGCCTTTTGGCAATTTCTCCTACAGTAAGCTCATCCACATAAAGAAGTTTAAGGATTTGCTGTCTCATTAACGGCAGTTCAGCGTAGGCCGTAGCGAGACGTTCTTCTTCAAAGTTGAAATCATTATCTTGAAATAGAAGCTGTCGCATCCATTCATCCTCTGAAACAGGGATGTTTTCCTCAAACAGTTCCTCCAGAGATACAATATCAACCGGAATCTCCGTCTTGCGAAGATAATTAAGCTTTGCACGTCGTATTAACGTGTCGAGCCATGCGGTAAATCTCGCACGAAGCTCATCTCGACTGTCAGCGTTTTGTCGGTAGTCCAAACATATGCCTCCTTTGGGGCATACCACCGAGCAAAACTTATATATTTACAACATGCCACAGTGGCATGCCGTGAAATTAAATTCTGTGTTCGTACAGTCAGGTCCACAGCAATTAGAACATTGGAATCACCTCCTTCCTGCGATACAAACAAAAAGCGGCCCAACCATAAATGAATATGGCGAGGCCGCTTATGTAGGCGTGCATATAAAACCGACGGATCAGTGCCGGTATTTATCTTTATAAAATTATTGGTCTTTAATGTCTTTCCGTTAGCTGTTTCTCCGCTTCATAGGTGTCTCCTGTGTCATTTCTTAGCAAAGCGTTCTAAAGTGTTTAGATAATTCTCCAAGCTTTCACAAACGAGAATGCGCTGAGAAACTTCGTAGTTATCAATTCTCTTCGCAATTTCACGTAGATAAACAGCAGTCGGATCATCGTAATAGTCACACAGAAGCTGGTCCACTGTTACATTCAACTTGTTTGCGATGTGAACCACCATTTCCAAACTTGCTTTGCCGTGACCGCCTTCAATGTGTCCTATATGGCTGACGCTGCAGTCGCAGATTGCAGCAAGATCCTCTTGACGCATTTCTCGCAACAGGCGATATTTCTTTACATTTTTACCTAAAGTTTTGTAATCCACCGTCTCATCTTCTCCTTATACTAATATTTTAACGAAACTATAGATAAAACTGAAGAAAGCATATGTGCAAGTGCTATCACGAATTGTGCAGGTCGGAAATAAAAATGAATAAAAACTTCCTTTACAAAGCAAATGAGCCTACTATTGGTGATAGCAGACTCATCTGTATTTCACCCAAACAAATCGAGATTATCCAGCATTGTTGCTACATCTTGTTCGAGTGCCTCCGGAACTTGCTCAGCTCTCGGGGTGGCAGTACCCGATAACTGGAGCATAGCCATCTTCTCTTCAACTATAGTCCGTATGATTTGTTCCACCTTCTCTTGATTGAAGTTGGAACCAACCTTTACTTCTATTTTACAACATGGGGACTGAAGTTCAGGATGAGAGGCGAGATACTCATTTAACGCTGCAACAATGACTGCACTTTTCTTATTGCCCAGGTGTTCTAAAAATTCACCGGCTCTGTACTCTTCATCGGATTCCGAGCCGAACTGCAGTGTAAATCTATATTTGCCGTCTTTCTTCACCTTGCATCCCTCCACCCTTATGCGTTAGGGCGGAGCATCTGCGTTCTGCCGAGCATTTCGTATCCTACGGCGTTGGCATTTGGAGAGTCCACAAAACTGCCTCTCATAACCATAGGCGAATTCTCAAGGAACGGACGGAGCAAAATGCTACCACCGCCGACAAAGATTGCCGGGTTGGATCTCAGATCAACCTGCAGCTCACGAAGCTGATTCAGAATATTGCTTGCGTGCTGTTTGGTTGCGCCTTTGATAGTTTCCACGACATCCTCCGGCAAGAAGATATCCTTGCCGCAGAGTACGTCGCTGATGTGTTCATCCTCAAGCAGCATATCGTGGTAAGAATTGACCTTGCGGATGATTTCATTATTCATCGTAATAACACCGGATTCCAAACTTCTGCAGAACTGGAAATCCAGTTTGCCGTTCTTGAGCAAAAGTACATCAGTGGTATAACCACCGATATCCACAATAAAGATACGCGGGGTATTTACGATCATGCTGCTCTGCGGAACGACCGCTGCATATGCCTGCGGAAAAACCATAACCTTATCAATTATAATACTAAACGGCTTTTCTTTATATATGAAATTGATTGCGCCATCCTTTTTGAAGTAGTTGGCAAACTTATTCTTAAGCACACCGTAGTGCTCGGGCGGAAGACCTACCGCCAACTGAACCTGTTCAAACGGTGCGTTTCTGCCTGCCGATTCCAGTTCCTTTGCGATAGCGATAAGGGTAAGGATGAAATATCTCTCATCGTTGGTTTTGTCCTTCATATAGTTCAGACGCTTACCGCTGAGCGTCCAGAACTTGCCGCCATATTCCAGAACCTCATCGGTCATGGGTGGCTTCACCGTATGCTCGGCGAGTCCGGCAACGAAGGAATGATTTACAGTTTTGATGGCAAAATTGCCGTGGTCAATTGCGATTAACATAGCGTAGTACCTCCAGGTTTTTTATTTGTACACCTTCATTACACGATTCATAATGCGTATTTACAACCGAAATACTCATAAATCATTAAAAAGCGAATAGAAAAAGGGCGAAGCAAAATTTGCCCCGCCCAGTTCCTTTACTGTTACTGTGACCTTCTTCTCTGGAAGCAGCACTCCCAGATATAGTCGTCCAGACCTTTGTAATTTGGATCCCACAAATAGGTTCCATAACGAAATCCCATATTACCCAACAATTCAAGCAGACTGTTATATCCATTCTGCACGTGATGGTTAATTGCAAAATCCATATCAAAGGCAGTTTTGATCTCTACCAAGCCCTCACGACGAAGTTCTGTCAGAGTAAGCTCCAACTGAGTAAGTGTGTTTACGCCGGGAACAGCCAGTACAGTCATTCCGGTGAGTGCATTGATGACGTCCGCCTTCATCGGTCCTTCAGTCAGTACCAAAGTCGGTCTGACAGAACCAACAAGGTGCGTCCAACCTTCAGCACGGCATCCGTCTTCCTGATCTGTACTGGAAATCCAACGAAACTTTCTCTTGGTTACATTGTCGCGTCGGACCTGTAGGCCCTGTATTCTGCCGAGGTGATCACGAACCGGTATCAGGATACCGCGTTTCTCGTGGATGAAACACCATGAGCCGCTTGTATCCCGATAGAACCCCGGTACACCTGCAAGGTAGTGTCCTTCCGAGCGAAGTTGCTTAGCAAGAGCACTCATACCGATAACCGGAGTTGTCTTATAACCCAGTCGTTCGATATCTGCATCGGTAAGTCCACGGTTAAGCAGGTTTTCTCTGTGATCTGCAGCAAGGGACAGCTTAGAGAGCAATGCGCTGTAAGTAGCGTGCCGCGAATCAATGTCCGTAAGCGGACACTCAGATTTTACCTCAGGCATAACCACAGTTTTCTTACGTGGTTTTATATCCTCAGGTACACCGAGACGTTCGATAATTGCCTTACGTGCTTTATCTCGCGATACGCCGGTATAGAGGGTGTACAAATCAAATATACCCCCGGATATTCCACATCGCGGGCATCTGTAAACATCTTTCTTGAGATTGATGTTGAGATGTTTCTTGCGAGGACTATCATCGCAGCACGGACATTGCACATTGTATGAGCTTCTGCCCGATGGTGGCATCTCTATGCCGAGTAGTGGAATTACATCCCACATGTGAAATATCTCCATACAGCCTCCTTTCCGGGGACAACTTAAGTGTCATCCCCAAATATATGGTGATTACTCACGCGCTGGCTTGCTGTAAGGCATATTCACAAATCAGCTGAGCTGCAGCCTTGATCTCTTCGGATCCGGTAAATTTCTCGGCAACCCATTTGAGTGCCTTAGGGTCTTCTCTCAGAACCTCACCGAGCGTTTTGCCGTTATACTTGCTAATCGGGCAAGGTACCATCATGGCGTTGTTGAGACGCTCTTCATAAGTAAGTTCTTTCTTCGGTTCTTCAATTACGGTGTATTCTTCTTCGGTAGTTGCTGCTGTATTTGTCACAACAGCACCAGACTCAGTCTGAGTTGTTCCCATCAAACCGAGTTCATCCGGTGCAACCGGTTCAAAGTCTTCACCTGCCATAGCAAACTGAAGACCGAAGCCGGCATTGCGGAGTGCAATACCAACCGCCGCTGTCTGCGCCCATTCACGAGGAGACACAGACGGTTTATCCTCACAAACGCCGCGAGAAGCAGTTGCTTCAGCGAGATAATGTTCCGCAGGAGCATCGTACTTCGGATAAATCCTTGCAGATGCCACAAAGCAGTTGTTTTCCGCCTTGACGTTTACAGCAATCTTACCTTCCGGATATTTCAGGCGGAACCACGCCATCTGAATCATAACCGGGAGGCGCTTACGCGTCTCCTGGCTGTTCAAATCGGTGAAGTCCACCGCAAACGGTGCCGGATCGAAGCCGTCCACCTTGTTAATGTTTTCGATAACAGCCATCATGGTCTGCTTATCATTCGAGTTGTTTTGACTCATTTCATAGCCCTCCTTATACATTGATGTATGTGTTGCGATACTGCATCCATACAGGAAGCAGTGTCAAGATATAGTTCCCGATCGTAGACTTATACTGATCCTGGGAAGTGGGTTTGAAGCTGGAAAAGCGTTTTCTGCCATCCTGAACAACCTTTTCAAAGGACATCGCGGCAGTCTCGCGTTTCTTCATACCTTCCGCATCGGTTTTCGGACCGAACTTTCTCTCGGTCAACACAAACTTAACATAGCCATCGACCAACTGGTAATGGTAGCCCATCACCTTAGGGTCGGTGGTAATCGGTGCCGACTTGCTGAGAGCCTCAAAGGTCTCCAATACACAAATGCGATAGTTAACCTCCTGCATCTTCAGGTTGTCCTCAAGGGGCAAACTGTTTGCTGCAATCTGAGAACGGTAGTTGTTTTGCAGATTTCTGTAGTTATCTAAGATAGTTGCCATGATGATTACTCCTCTCCGTCTTTAATGGCGAAATCACGAACGATTTCCTGTTTCTCAGCGCTGACAATCGCACCAAATGCACGGTCAAAATCTACCTTGCTTACATATACGATATCCTCATCGCTGTACACCAGTTTGACGCGGTCTCCATCAATACTCCAGTCTGTCAAATAAATTCTGTTGTTACCCATAATTATTCTCCTTTCGGTTATGCGAGCTCCTGCAGGCGATGTGCCAAGCAGGTGCCTCGTTTTTCGGTATCTGTTTTCTTTATTGCAATGCATAATGCTCTGCGTTCACCGACGATAATGACCCTTTCCTTGCCACGGGTGATTGCCGTGTAGACAAGGGGCCTCGTCAGCATAATGTGATGAGCGCACTGCAGATTGATAATCACGGACTTGTATTCTGAGCCCTGTGATTTATGGATGGTCGATGCATATCCCAGGTCGATCATATCGAGCTCACTGGAATCGTACTCCTTGGTGCGACCGTCACCGAAATCGATAACGACCGTTGCTTCGTCTCCAAATTTGAAGATGCTGCGAATATATCCGATATCTCCGTTGTTGACGTCCTCGAAGTTTTTTATTTGCATGACCTTGTCGCCGGTTCTGAACTTTCTCTTACCGCAGGTTACTTCCTGTTTGCCTGCCTCAGGGGGATTGACCATCTCTCGAAGCAGTTCGTTAAGAGCGTTTACACCGGTCTCTGTTTTCTGACGGTATGGACTTAAGAGTGCCACGTTATCAACCCCGTGTTTAGCAACCTCTTGCATATACAGCTCTGCAATGCGGTTAGCTGAGTCTGACATATTGGCCGAGTCTACAAATCTGAAGTCACTTCCGTACTCCAGACTGAGATTGCCGTGTCTTATCAGCTTCGCATTCACTGCAATGCGGCTGCCATCGGTTTGTCGGAACACTCTGTCCAGTCTGACAACCGGGATTCGTGCGCTGGCGATCATCTCGCTGAGCACCGCACCGGGCCCGACAGACGGAAGCTGGTCCGAGTCACCAATCAGAACAATTTGTGCATTTGCCTTTACCGCTTCGAGAAGTCTTCCGGCAAGATGAATGTCCATCATTGACACCTCATCCACAAGGATAATATCGGCTTCCAGTGCAGTCGGCTCTCCGTAATCTCCGTCTTCTCCCGCCATAAGCCCCAACGCTTTGTGTATCGTGGATGCTTCCAGACCCGTTGATTGCTCCATCCTTCGAGCAGCACGCCCGGTAGGAGCGCACAAACAGATTTCTTTGCGTGGATTGTAACGACGGTAGATATCAAGAATGGCACGAAGAATCATGCTCTTTCCGGTTCCGGGTCCGCCGGTAATGACTGATAAGCCCTGTGTCAACGCCATCTTCACAGCCTCACGCTGCTCAGGTGCGAGTTTTAGCTTCAAGCGAAGCTCTTCAGCATCCAAGTCAGCTTCCAAATCACCATATGAATGGCTCCTGGCACTGCGCATCTGCCGGGATAGCAGTTCAGCCAGGTTGCTTTCGGCATAGGCTGTTTTACTGCGATAAACATTCCCTTGGTAAGAAACAAGTTTTCCGCTATAAATGAGTCTGGCAGCACGATTTGCCACCATATCCTCAGTGAGCTGCGGCGTGTCGAGTATTTTCAGGCAAGCCTTGACGAATGCGTGCTTTTCCATGCAAAGATTACCTTTGCCTTCTGCATCGGTGAGTGTGTAGAGGATTCCTTCGTCCACGCGTTCAGTTGAGAGCAGGTCGAATCCCATACTCATTGCAATTTTGTCGGCGGTCCTAAAACCAATGCCAGCAATCTCGCACAACTGATACGGATGGTTCTTTACAATCTCCATCGTCTTCTCACCGTACTCCTTATAAAGCTTCACGGCTCGGTTCGGTGTGATACCGTGTGGTGACAAAAACGCCACCACGTCACGGGCACCTCGGTTTGCCATATAGGAGTCGCAGATCTTCTTCAGCTTGTTAGAGCTGATTCCGGAAATAGTAAGCAGTCGTTCCGGTTCCTTATCCAGAACCTCAAGCGCTGTAAGACCGAACGCATCGAAGATTTTTTCAGCCATCTTGGGACCGATACCTTTGATTTGACCTGAAGACAGGTAGGCAATAATACCTTCTCTCGTCGGTGTAATTACCTCATCGTAGGTTTCAACCTCAAACTGAACTCCGTGCTTCGGATTTTTGGACCAATGTCCCTGTAATTCGTAACGCTGTTTGTCAGCTATCGGAAGGCCGTAGCCAACCGCTTTAACCTGCGTCACAAGGTCTCCTGCAGAGTCTTTTATCTTCTCGCACGGTCGGTACACGGCAATCATAAAGCTGCCGGCGTCAATCGTTGAGACGCTCTGAGGATAGATTAGTCTTTCAAACTGACATAACAATGTTTTTACTCCTTTCTGTTATGCCCCTGCGGGTACGAGAACCTTTCTTACCTTAGGAACGTAATATTCCTCTTCTTCAACCGAATAGTGTTTAGCAATATCAATTGCACGGTCCACAATACGATCGGCAAGACGATCGAACTCCTGAATGAGTCTGACACGGTCCTTAAGTTCATCCATACTCCAGTCTGTAAAGTCAGTATCATCATCGGTTCCACGACCCGGGAAGGTAGATACCTGCATATGTGGTTTATCAAAGTCAACACGGGTGTGAAGACCGCATTTACCACATTGCTTTCCCGTTTCTTTTATAGAGCGATAATTTAACTGACCACATGCAGTACAGAACGATTTGTATCCGCTGGGCTTGATTTCTCCCTGATAGAGAACCAGATATCCGCCGCTACGCCCATTCATACCGACTTGCCATCGGTAATTGTGTTCGGCAGCGAAAGTATCCATCAGCTCCTTTAGGGCAAGAAAAAACTCCTGACATTCAAGCAGGTCATAAAGCTTTTCATAACCCTCATCCCACAAGCCAAGACTGTGTATTTTGAGATTGCAAGCATAAGACACTGCATTGTTCCAGGAGTTCATTGTGGGATAGCGAAAATGTTTTGTGAGGAAGTCTGTCATCTGACTTCGGGATCGTAGATCCACCGACTGATAAAACCTTCTCATTTGAACATCGCCGCCTGTTCCATGTATGATATTGGGTTGGACAAAGACATCGGAACGTGGTTACTCTCCAGTTTCACGGTTTTCTTATCGCCGTTCTTCTGGGTAACGAGTTTCTGCACTTCCAGATAAAGCATATCGTCAAATACGATGATAGGCATTCTGAGCATCGCAGCATTTGCAATTTCGCTCTTCATCCCATTGCTGATACGGTTGCCGCATACAAGCAGCACGTCGCTTCTTTCAAGCAACTCAACACCGAACTTCAATGCGATTGCTCGCTCACTCGGTACGCTGTCACACAGAAGCATCGGCAGAAACGCATGAGGCGCTCTTGCACACATACCCATCTTCTTTAACGCATAGAACATATACGCTCTCGCTGTGCGCATATTCTGAAGCATTCCTTCATTGTTTTCTGCGCTGTACGGTGAGCATACATATGCTTTCTTCTTGCATTTGTCTTCTACAAGGAACTGATACATCAATTCCTGTTGCCAATAATCGTGATAAATGTTCTCCATTTTCTGCTCCTTTCTATATCGGCTGAACCGATACCTTGACCTTCCGGCTGTGAGAAGTGCTCAGGACATCATCGTATACCGTAGGATACTTTTCCTTAAGCGCTTTCGAGTCCGGACGTTTACTTGTTCGTGTTACGAAGTCGATGAGAAGTCTATCGGTTGTCGTCTCAAGGACGCCATGCTCGTGGTTCTTCATCACTTCGGCAATTCGCACGCTATGTGCCTCAATCTCCTTTTCATAGGTTCTGATTTCTGCGTTACAGTCTGCAATTTTGCCTTGAAGCAATGCAATCCTGCGCAGAGAAGGCTCGTATTTTGGCGAGAATTCGATACTGGGAAGTCCTTTGGTGCTGGGACCCATAATTCGGGCGAGAGATTCCAAAGCCAGTTTAGGGGCAACTCCGGCCATTGTAGGCGGTTTGTCGTTCTCCAAGCTCCAGATCCATTCATCCAGTCGTTCAAAGATCATATCTTCCTTAGCTCTGTCTCTAACGATATCCGGCATTGCCAGGTCGTTATCCGGGTTGTTACCCCAGATGGCAGAGAAAGCACCGATTTCAACGTCAGCTACAGCCAGATAGAATCTAAGCTGCAACTCATAATACAGAGGAATGGCACCATCGGCCCACTCGTCTGATTTGTGGAAGGTACAACTCTTGCATTCCAAGATGCCGGGAACACCATCGCTCACACGTGTAAAACGGCGATCGAAGTTAGCCAAAGCATACGGATGGTCTGCATGCTGATAAAGGTTCGTATCCACTGTAACGATATTGCCAGTCTTCTTGGCGTACCAATGAGCCGCAATCGGTTCGAGCAGATGTCCCATCTCCAGCTGATTTGCATTTGCCTTCTTAGGTGGCTTCATACGCCCTTTTTTAATGTTCCAGAGCTCCAGAGGCGTAGTCCAAGGAGAAACACCGAAAATTGCCGCAACATCACTGCCGCCGACTGTATACGGGATTTTACCGTGAGGACCGTGCATACGAGCTTCCAGCCATTGCTCGTTGGTCATGCCTGCGGTATCGCAAAGAATAATCGGTGCTGCCATTAGTAGCTCACCGCCTTTGCAAGGTCGAAGTCTGACCATTTGAGCGTAAGGGCTCTTGCCATATTTTCCTCAACCTCCAGCATCTTGCTCTCAGGCGTGTTCTGGGTTTTGAGGATAAACGGGATCTCCTGCAGCGCAAGGAAGACGTCGTGTGCCGTTGCCGGTCCACCGCCGTATGCCATCTCAAACATCGAGATTGCTTCGACTGCGGCCTTTTTCGGCAAACTCAGTTTCTTGCAGACTCTTGTCATTGCATTTACCGGATAATCAAGTGTGATATCCAGAAGCGCTTCCAGTTTGGCAATCACATCTCCAAACTGAGCGAAAAGCTGATCGAGGACATCGGTAAAGTCCGAAATCTTGGACTGATGTCTGTGATCAACAGCAACACACTTACCGATATGGATTGGATGCTGTCCGCCGACAAGAAGTGCAGAGACCTTCGCTGATGCGACGCCGGTGTCAGAGGTCATAAATCTGATACCCGGAGTCAGTTTGGAGGCATACGCGCCTTTGCCCGTTGCTGTTAGGGTCTTGACGTAGGTGCCAAGAAGTTCTTCACGCTGATTCGGCATACTCCAAGATGCACTGACCAAGGAGTGATCACAGTATCCGGCTTCAAATTCGGCGCCGGGGAATCTGTCATCGAGCTTATCCTTCAGTGTGGCAAGTAGCTCGTTAATCGGAAGAATGGAATAATCCACGCTGTCACCGGAGTGCACAGCAGAGACTTTCTCATCTCTGATCAACAGAAGAGCTTCTGCCGGGAATAACTGAAGGCAGGCGTTCAGAACGTTGGCAAGAACATCGCGGCCAAGCTTGGGCAATGCGGTTCCTCCAATTTTAGCCCTGTCTAAAAGGCTCTTATAGGCTGTCTCTCGAACGGGATACAAATCACCGTTTACTCGAATGGCAAGCCCGAGGTTTTCAGCCGTATCATCTACGGCTTCCTGTGTGACACCGGAAGCGAAATCGCTGAGACTCCCATAGAGAGGCGATGCTTTATCAAGTGGCTCAACCTGCAGGGTGTTAACCTGACATCTGTGCCACAGACTTGCTTTTGCCTGTTCTTCGTGGTAGTCCAGCATATCCTCATAGGTGCCAAACGTGCTGTGATAGCTGTCCTGACATTGTTTTAGCATAATACATGCTCCTTTCTGTTGTGACGGATTGACCGCCTTGATATATGACAAAAGCCAGCAACCTCATAGAGACTGCTGGCTTTGTGCCCAATTATAAAATTGGCTCGGAAACAAAAAAAGTGCCATTCACCCAAATCGGGTAAATGACACTGTGAAAACTCTGATAACTGTGTTCGGTACACGACCAAACTCTGATACTAACACAATTATTATAGCAGATTGTTTCCCAATAGTCAATCTTTTCGCAAAAGAAAGGATGCATGTGAATAATGGTTATAGATTATATAGGTCTTTATACGAAATAAACCCTTCTTCATCAGAACCAGGAAGAGCCAAGTCTTTTACTTCTCCATAGTGTGTGTACGCATTTCCATTAGTGCTTCTTATCAACCCCCAATTTAGTGCTATATCATCATCAATCAAAATATTAAAAACCTTGATCTTTGACATTCTTTCCTTTAATTTTTCACCAAAGAAATCAGTTGAAAATGTAGCACCCGATTCATATAAAAGATAGTTATCGCCTTGAATGGCTCCACAATGTTCACAGTGATTTGCGTAGTATTTGCCACGTTGTGAAGAACGGCCAAGTTTCAGACAATAATTGGATTCCAAATACTCTAAAAGTTTTGGTGGTATGGTTTCGGGATTCAATCCCGTAGCAAGACTAATATTTTCGTCCTCATATACTAAATCAATATCGTAAAGTCCCTTGATTTCCTGAGATAATTTCACATAGTCTGCTATGCCGAGCGCAATCACTCTTGTTTCGTCACCACAACGATAGCATTTCTTTTTTGCTTCCAAGATATAGATAGAACCGGTGGCAATTACTATTTCGCTTTCGTCACCCATAAGCCATTTCGCGAAATTGATATAGTCAGTGTGTGGTCCATAATAACTCCATTTTTTTATTTTGGGATTCCATTTTGCACCAAAGGACTTAACAGTTTCCTTATCTTCAAATGGTGCTGAAAAATAGATTGTTCCCCAAAGAGGTTGTTCAAAGCCGTGATTAAAATTCATATCAATACCTCATATACATAAATCAAATTATACCCTAAGTATTCCTTGATAAAACTATATTTGATTAAAAGAAAAATAAATCTTCAAATTTTTTATCCAGTGCTATACATAAAACTAATGCGAGTTTTGCCGTTGGGTTAAATTGTCCGGTTTCAATGGAACTGATCGTGTTTCGCGAAACACCTACCATTTCTGCTAATTGCTGTTGAGATAGTCCTTTTTCACAGCGAGCGTCTTTCAGGTTGTTTTTTAATATCAGTTTATCATCCATATTTAAGCCACCGCCTTAAATACAATCGCAATAGCGAATGCAACTGCAAAAACAATTCCAACAATGCCATAGATTAACTTAGAGCGAGTCTTCAAGCACTTAAACAAAACAATATTACTGCTTCCTTGCATAGCAAAATACACCATCCACCCAACCAAAGCAAGTTCAGGCATATTCAAAACAAACTCGCTAACAAGAATTAAAGCAACACAAAGCAATGCGCCAACAAGCATACCGACACGTGATGCTTTACCGAATGCTGCTAATTCTCGCTCATCAAGTTTACCTTTGTTCTCTTGCTGGCTCATTTTCAATATTTCTTCTTTGTTCATAACAAATCTCCTTTGCCAAGTTTTCTGTGCACAACCACATTATACACTTGCCAAGTAAACTTGTCAATATCTTTTGCAAAGTTTTCTTTGCAATTTTATAAAGTTAAAGGGGCGCCACCGAAGTGACACCCCTCATTGCCTGATACTATGCAACACCTCTGTTCAAAGACCACATCCCACGTCCGTCATGAACGAAGTGGGCGGGATTACACTGAAGTGTTTGGCGGATCTTTTCCTTCCACCACTTATTTGCCTGAGCCTTTTTGTGTGGTTCTATCTGCTCGTAAAGGTATGTAAGGGATACAGCCCCATTACAATCCTCAAGGACAGCTGCAACGACATCGCGCCAGGTTGCACCGGGCATATCACGGATATCCATCGTCTTTTGACTGCATATAAGTACGGGGATTGCTGTTGGCGAATCCTTTCGTACAATCAGCACATACTCGTGCAATATCGGGATAAACGACCCAGAGTATTGTGTGTTATCCGAAAAACAGTTGTGCTGTGCTTTAATGATGATGTTCTCCATAGTGCCTGGTTTGACGATTTCGGCAATCATACTATAGAGCTTGCCTTTCTTCTTGATGTCGCCCATAAGAACAGCCATTCTGCCACCTTTTTCGAGAGCCGAGAACTGCTTCATCATCGCATAATTCATTGCCTGAACGAAGCGTTCCCAGTCTGGTATACGTGACAGGTCAAGAGGCATCGGATCGTAGCCGTATTTACTCTTCACGTCAGAGGCTTTGTACATCACATCTGAATATTTGATGATATCCCAGTATGGTGGATGCCAGAAGATAAACTCCGGACGCTCATTGATATCACAATTCATAATGTCAAAGCCACTATGAAGGTCATAGAGCTGACTCTTGATGCCGAGCTTGTCGGCTGCAGCTTTTGTAGTGCCACTGCCACACATATAATCGCAAATCTCTTGGGGCTTAAAGAACCCGATGAGATCCTCAATTAGTTTTGGGGAGCAATTCCCACGGTAACGGTTATTACCGCCGGCACCGCGTTCCGGATAGGAAACGATGCTTGTAAGCGGTCTGGTTAATTCGCTGTTATAAGCCATTTTTACACCTCCTCGTTCTTTTTCTCGGAGGCTTCGGCTCCAATATGAGTATTTTGAGCAATATACGCATTCACAACAGTGTGCGCAACCTCTGAAACGGATTCCCAGTAGCTTCCGTAATAGCCATCGTTCATACCGAGAGCTTTATGGATACGATCAGGAATTGTTTTATCGGAGATGAGCTCCTGGTACTGTTCATCGGTGAGCATACCGACGTTATCCCAGCTCTCGATCTGCTCTATGAAATCCTCGACGCGACACAAATCAATGAATTCACGACCGAGCGTTCCATAAATAGAATTAGGGAGGTTCAAAGTCAGTTTAGTGATGGACAAACTATAATGGCTGGACGCGTGCCAACCATCGAGCCATCCTTCATAGGAATCTGCATCGGTATCGACCTGGTATTCATCATCGTCCATCCAGTCAGTTAGACACCCGTTTTTCATTTCCTCCTCAAGTTTGGCATTCAATTTGGCTTTTGCTTCGTAATAGTCCGCAAACACTTCTGTTGAATGACCGTAATCATCATTTGCAGCCCAGTCTTCTTCAAGAACATAGATTTCTATGGTCTTTCGAGGACTCTGCAGTACGAGGATCTCATCGGGAGCCATAATGACATAGTCCAAAGTAATGTCTTCCAGTTTCTTTTCTGTGCCATACAGTGCAGAGAAACGTTTTTCGAGTTCTGCGATATCGCTCGGGAGACAAGGCGGATCAAAATAACAGTGGATGTCCGGAGTTTCGTTTTCCGTCTCTCTGTCATCATCGGTCCTGATCTCCAGGATGAAACCATTCAGACCCCTGTAATCGCTTTCTGCAGTACCGACAACCTCAGCACCGACACGGTATGTTACACCTTCATAGATGAATTCTTGCCCAACAACGTTATAAATCATACCAGCACCTCCTTAAATGTGATAGTCAATGCCGACAAAGACTTCATCGTCCGCTGCAGCATCAATAAACTCATCTAAGAAAGTTCGCCAGCCTTCAGTGGTCTTCCACTTCTTTTCGACTTCATCATAACTTTCATATGACGACTTGCTAAAGTTTTGATCATCGTGGAATATGTCGTGAACACTTATCGGATATTTCCATTCTTCCGGAATGCCATACTTGTTCAAATAGTCTTCCAAGGTCATATCCGGAGTGTAGACAAGCTCGCCCCAGTTTGTGATACCTTTCTCAGTAATGGTACCGTGAATGCTATCATCCTTAATACCGGTCTGATACATAACCCTGAGTTTATTAAATCGGTCTGTGGCGCGATTGTTGAGCCATTTGCGCATAACATCCCATTGAATGTCACGTTTACGAGCACAGCAGACCCATCTATACCCCTCGGGAGCAAGGCAAACATCGTCTGAAGTACGCAGGCCGCGTTCACCGACTGAATACTCAGTACAATCAGTTTTCACAAGGAACATTGCCGGCCAGCGTCCACCGATGCTGTACCAGTCATACACGCCGTCCGGGTTAAACCATTCACCGTACTTGCCGGTTTCTTCATTCAGAACCGCATAGCATTCCTGGTCAAGATAGTCCTCAAAGGACTTATACATTTTCCTGCGCGGATAATCCGGAAGAACCTTCATCTTCTTTGCACGCTTGCTGCGTTTCGGATGATGAAGAGGTCCCCATTCCTTTTGGTATACAAGTCCATCTCTTACGATGAATTTGCCCCATAGTGGCCTGGAGTTTTCTTCTACGATTCGACCATCGGGAAGTCTTACGCAGGTGACGTGCTCGTTGTAATCGTGAAGAAATTCAGATGTACGATCCCAAAATTCAAGAAATCGCTTATCTTCGGTACAATAGTTGAACCTCTCCATCTCTTCACGAATAACCGGGATCAACTCACGCCCAAAAGTGCTTTTGATACTGTTGAGTCTCTCCATATGAATTTCCAGCATCACATTGTCCATGATTTTGCCGGGTTGTGGTTGTAAGGAATGCAATTCCTCAAGAGTTTTTGATATATCTTTTTCCCATTCGGGATCCGGTGTTGTCGCCGGAAGATTTACAGTTAATAAAGATCTAAAATGCATAATAGACCGTCCTTTCTTATAAAAAGAATGGGCAACTGTATTCTTCCAGCTGCCCACCTTTTATATCTGATGTTGTTATACCCTTATATGTCGCTTAACCACATTGGTAAGCTTCGTGGGCAGTTGTGTTAAGTCAGAAATGTCCAAGAACGAATCTCCGTAGATTCGCTCTATATTCTGCTTATCGTTACCGATCGCTGCGGCAATGAAGAGAATACCTTTTCGTTGGTACTCTTGTTTAATACCTCGCAGATCTTCTTCAGCAGCCGTGCCATAATAGCCGGATGCCGCAGGTTGACCGTCTGAAACCAGTATGAGCAGTTTTACTGCTTCCGGTCGTTTTGAGAGCCTCTCTGCAACATAACGCAGAGCTGCGCCGTCTCGGTTGCTTCCTCGCGCACTGATATCCATCATTCGATACTTATCGTCGTTGTCAAAGCTGTCAAACTCTGCATAAGAATAGAGGTCAACAGATTCTCCATCACCGTGATATCCGGTTGAATGACCGTATACCGTAACGGGAATATCGAGACTCTGACAGAAGTCGTACAGAATAATTGCTGCGGCACGTGCATAGGTGCAACGGTCACAGGAGCACATAGAACCGGATTCGTCCAAAAGAAGTCCTACAGCGAGCTCCGGGATCTCCTGAGGCAGGTTGTTCTTATAGAACACCTTACCGTCATTACGGCAAAGAGCGTGGGCATCAAGCCTGCGTCCCATAACGAGACCGGTTTGTTTACCTCCGCGCCGTTCTTCCTTGAGTTGCTTAAGAAGACTCTTCTGGAGCTGACGGGAAATGGTGATGAGTGGCCCGGAGATGTAGTTATACTGGTCAACCAGTTCCTCATCTACCGAAGCAATACGATTTACTCGGACGTTTACACCCTCATGAACATCTCCATAAGAAATGTTTTGGGCCACGTCGTTGAGTTCACGTGTTCTCTCAGTCTCCAACTGCTCACAGGCAGCTTTTTCAGCCATCTTATCCAGTAAACGCTCGATATCAGCTGCAGCACCGTCGTACATCTCTCGCTGATAATCATCGTCGTGTGTAATGGTTCCACCAGTAGGATTGGAAACACCGGATGTCTGGCGCAAAGGAATTCGACCTTTTTCGTCACGCGACACCTTCTGTTTACCACCACCGGCTCCACCACCAGGCATTGCTTCGTCTTCGCCCATAGAGGCGCCCGAAGATTCTCCTTCGCCACCTCCACCAGACTCAGATAAATTTTCATCAACTTCCGAGTCAGTCTGAGGAGCAGAATTCTCATCTTCTCCTTCAGATCCAGAGCCAGAACCGGTACCATCTTCGCCATCTTCAGCATCTTCGTGAGTTTTCTCACGTGCTTTTGCTGTGGCAGACGATTCAGATTCACCCGAGCCATCAGGTACAGGAGAACTACTACCACTGCCTGCGGTAGAACTGCCGGCAATGGACTGCAGCTTCTCGGATAGGGTCTGTGCAATGCTTGCAGTACCACCGGCTGCTTCGGCCTCTTCCTGACGTTTCTTACACTCCTCGCAGAAGTCCTCAAGATAATCCCAACATCTCACAATGATTGTATTGACGACAGCGAGCCTTTCCTTGCCGGATCGACTCATGAGCGCTGTGTCAATATCATTGATAAGACTGAAGACCACCTGAATACGTTCTTCAGATAGAGGTTCTTCACCGTATTTAATCTCGCCGAACTTGGCATAGGACAGCATAATCTGAGCAATGCTCTCGAAAATGTGTCTGCCTTCTGTATCTTCCTTTTCGATAAGTTCTGTCACGGTAGGAACCTCCTTGAAATGAATCTCTCGGAGTTCTTCCAAGCCGTAACCGAGTTTACCAGGGAAGTTGGCAAGTATACGGTCCTCAACATATCCGTCATCAATCAGATTGGATATGTACTGAGAAATGTATTGCGCCATTTCAAGGTTCTTTGCATCCTCTTTAACATATTCCCAAAAGGCTTTTTCTCTTCGGGCATCTGCAGAGGTTGTCAGAACCGGTGGGTACGGATACCATTTATACGAACCAAGATAATTGTAATGGGTCTGCTGAGCCAAAAAGTCGGTATAGAGAATATGACCGAGCTCGTGTGCAAACACACCGAGAATTATCTGGTATCTATTTTCGCGTCCCTTTGTCTTGGTAATGAACGGATGTCCTGCATTGATCTTAACGGACATATTATCGGTAGCAGCAAAGAAACTGTCTTTTGAGTTCCAGTAGATATTAACACGGACACGCCGGTTATAATGATACCGACGTGTCTGTGCAGCTGCTAAGTCTTCAAGGTGTCCCGCAAATAAGCGGGACGTGAAGAACTGTCTGTCCGTGATTTTGCTTCGCTTCTCGTTCAGACGCTGTTTAACTAATTTGTGATTCACCCTTGCCATAAAATAGGGTTAGCCTCCTCTCTGATAGATTTATGCGGTAGCCTTACGCCTCTTCGGAGGAATAATAGGCTCTAAAACCGCGCTGATAAGTGCTTCTCGGTCGAGCTCATCGGAAGTCGCCTTACTGATGATGGTGTACATAGCCGAATTGTAGGCGTCACCTGTGATCTCCGTGCTGACAATCCAGTCGATGAGGCTTCGCATACCGTAGGAACCGTCTGTAATACTGTTCTTTCGGCAATACTCAGCCAGATCATTAACAACCTGGACCATCTGTGACACCTGGAATTCATCGGTAGCACCCGTAACTGACATTGCACGTTGTACCATCACCTCAGGGGACGGCATTTCCACGTCTCGTACCAGACTCATACGGTCAATAACCGACTGGTTCATACCACGGCATCCCTCATAGCTGACGTTGGTCGTAACGACTACAACAGCATCCGGATGACGCTCGATGATTTCGCCTGTCGGCAACGTGATAGAACCGGTCTGCTCAAGCAATGAGTTAAGACCAACCAAAACACCGGGCTGGACGATGGTTGAAGGTTCCTGAATCTCGATAACGTAACCGTTCTTCAGGGCCTTGATAAAGTCCGTTTCCACATAGGTGTAGGTCTGTCCGCTGCTCTTTGCATTCTCATCGCGCTTAGACAGCGCTCTGACCTTCTCAGTGACCTTATCGAGCACAATAGCCATACAGTCCTGGGAAGATGCATCCGGCTTCTCAACGCCCGTGAGAGCCTTATAAACGCCTGCGGGGTCATAGTCCATATCATCAAGATCCGGAAGATTCATCAATTTAGAAACATTGGCGTAATTTACACCGCCCATGCTCTTAAGGACAGCATTCTCTGCGTCCAACTGTGCATCTCCTGTGGAGCTCGAATCAGAGTCCGGGAAGATCATACCGACAAAATCGAAGATCTCCGTACCTGCCGAACAGGTATATTTCATATACGGCAAGTTCAGTCCTGCAGCAATCGCCTTGGCGCCCATCGTTTTACCGGTACCTGCAGGTCCGCGCAACAGAAAGTTACGCATCTGCATCGGTTTACCGGTAGTGAGCTGAGCGTGCTTACAGATATCCACGACCTCATCCGGAATGATGTACCAGGCCGGAAGTACAGGGATCAATGACTGCTCAACAGCGTTGAAGCTTCTTTTACCAAATTCATACTTGCCTATAAAGTCCTCGTGTTCCACCAAGGTTGTAGCCTTACCTACGGTAACGCGGGCGGTCTTTGCCATAATGACAAACTCACCGGCAACGACAGACTTTGGTTCAAAACGTCCTGAGTCAATATGTGCCGGAGACACACGCATGAGGTTTCCTGATTTATCCACATTCACTTTGACGTGGGCAGAACAGGTTTCATCCTTGATGCGTCGGTACGCGTTATCACAAAGGATCGCCATTGTATCCCTCGCACCGTTAAAATCCGTAAAACCTTTGGTGTAGTGGTCACGGTAGGCATTGAAGTTCTCTTCAAACTCATCATCCGTCATCAGCACCGGGAACAGCGCCATCATTACTGCAGCACCGTCTCTGCCTGAAGAGTTCAAAACGTAGTTTTCAAAGGATTCGGTACCTTTATCGTAGACACTGGCCATAATGCTGCCTTTATCACTGTCATAGACAACCAAGTGATAAGCATCCGGGCTTACAGAGGACTTGTATTCTGCAACAGTTTTTTGGTCAATGACACCAACTGCGCCTTCTCCAGTAGCCTGCATACAGTTGATAACCGCATGAATGGCCTTGATCATAGTGGCGCAGAGAGTTGAGGTTGTTTTATCACCATATTTTGAGGATACGCCGACCTTTTTGTTGGACAGCGTATCAAATGGTGCCGGCAAATCTCTGCCGAAATTGAAAATGTTATTCATGTATGTAGCCATGACTTAGTAATTCCTTTCTGCAGTTTCACTGCGTGAGATTGATTTTGATACCCTGAGGTATGCACTTGACATCATCGAGCCCATTCTTTTCAAGCTCTTTGCAAATGGCAGGCCAGCTCTCCTTGACGGGAAGCTCATCCGCTGTCAGAATGATTTCGGTCATTCCTTCACCGATTGCCTCGTTGCAGCGCTTGTTAAGCTCCATAATGTGTGCGTCAGCCCATTCAAAGGCGACCAGGTCGAAGTTTTCTTCCTGAGGTTCATTAGTGTCTGTGTCCTCGTCATCAGACTCAATTGGTTTTGCTGGGGCACAGTTGTATTCGATCGTCACAACCTGTAAATTTTGAATTACTACGTGTGCGCGGCGATAACCACCTGCACGGTTGAGCAAAATGAACACATCTTCGCCCAGTTCGATGAGCTGTCGGGCATTCGGTGCTTCCCAGACCCATCTGGCTTCAGGATAAGATGTTGTGACAAGCTCTGTGATCCGTCTGAGTATGACAGAGTAAGCTATATCTCTCACATCTTTTTCCGTGGGCTCCTTAGGTTCCGGTAATGCCGGCAATGGTAACGGTTCTACTACCTCAACTCGCTTAGGAGAGAGAAACAGCAACCGTAACGCCGTAATGAAAATGCCGATGATGAGGAGGAAAATGATTGGCCAGAGCCGACATAGAAACATCAGCACGGTCAGCATCACAAGGATCACTAAGACTTCATAGGCGATATGCCGTTTCCAATCCTTCTTCATACTTTCTGATTTCCTTTCCGTAATCGAGATGGCGGAATATATATGTGCAGCTGTGATGCGCCACTTTCATCCGCCTGGTTATTCAAGAGAATTGCCGCAGGAAGTGCCGGGCAGTACAACTCGCCACGCGTATTATCGTGACTTACAAGTACCTGCCCGAGCACGGTCTTACCTCGGAATCCGCTTGACAGTTGCAAGACTTCACGGAACTTGTCAGCGTCATTGTGAACAACGATGCTGCACTGCTTGCGAGGAGAGACGCATAAAAGAATGCTTCTCATCTCCTCAGCGGTGAGGGTCCGGTCGGTCTTATCGTTCAGTATTGCTCTGAACTTTGAGTTTTTCTCTGCCTCAGTTAAGAGACAAAACGCTGCATTCCGCATAAGACACCTCCTTTAGAACGCAAAAAGGCGCACATGGTTCTAATTACAGAAACTCATGTGCGCCCTTAATACGCTCTATTCATTTGTTCGCTCCTTTAATTCTGATCATCAAAGAACGAATTGCCGCCAAAAGGTTCATAGCCGGTGAAACCACCAGTGCCATCGCCTGTATTGGCTGCAGGAGTTTGAGCAGGTGCCTGATTGCTTGTGCCGTTCGTCGCATTGCCGTTATTATTGTTGGATTTGCCACCACCGGAAGCGTACTCAATCTCATCGAGAATGAGAACAGGACAACTCTTCTTTTCCTTGGTTGTCTGATCTTCCCAGGTGTCTTCGTCCAGCCGAGCCTCGATGTTGATAAACGAGCCTTCCTTCAGCTGCATCTTTTCGATGCGATCGACGATCGGGCCAAAGCCCTTTACGGAATAATTGAGCCATCTTGTGTTGTTCTCAGCCTTCGGATCATAGACCTTCTTGCCGATGCGGAATCTTACCGATGCGGCAGAGTCATTACCTCTGGTGATACTGATGGCGGGTTTGTTGTCATATCCTCTGGAAATGACGACTTGGGTTGCGAATACCTTTAACATAGGTTACTCCTTTCTGCAGGGATTGCCTGCAACAAAAATTTTATATTTCAACCCGCATTTTGCGGGACGAAACCGAGAAATAAAAAAAGTGCCAATCAGCACTAATGTGCTAACTGACACTGTGAAAACTCTGATAACTGTGTTTGGTACTTGACCAAACTCTGATACTAACACAATTATTATAGCAGATTATTTCCCAATAGTCAATCTTTTCGCAAAAATTGGCGTTACTCAGGTTTTACAATGGTCTTTTCAATCTCAGTCCTTGCAAAATCCAGAGCAACCATCGCCTTTATCTCATCAAAGCGAAAAGTGCCATCTTCGGTTTCGTTATTTCTGATCAGCGCTTCAATCTCATTAAGCAGTTCATAGATTTTTTCTTTGTTAGAACCCACTTATTACACCCCATTTCTTACTTCCATTGCATAATAGTTAAACACTACGTATCCGTCATCCTGCGGGTATACCGGTGCCTTTACGGAAAGGTATACGATAACAGTATCTCCGATTTTGAGTTTCTTAATCTTATGCCTCACGGAGATCTTCAGCGAGTTTTCCTCTAACTTCAGGGTGATGCTTTTGACGCGCTTTCTGATACCGGTAACTTCAATGTTCTCGCAAACACCTGCAACACTCACATAGTTGCCGTTGATACTATTATATAGCAGGAAAATGCCGTTTACAATGAGCAAGACCATAAAAAAGAGACTCGGCAACCACAAATACACATTGCGGTAAAAGAGCATAATCACTATGAAGAGGAGAAAGAAGCCCACACCACCGGCAAACCTTGAAATAATTTGCCATTGCAACACTTCAGGCAAGTTTTTGAACTTTTTTTTCATCAGTCTCACCTCACAATATTACGATTTTCTTATTATTCAGCAGTACCATAATGGCTGCTGTAACTTTGTCTCTGCAGGTAGCGTGTTCCATCTGACATTCCAGGATGTTATCAAAGATATTTTCCTGAGTATAGATGGTTTCTACAAGTTTTTGACGGTTGTCGGTATAGAGCAGATCCTTTTCGGGCTTAATCTGGCGCTCGTGCAGGTAGACAAGCTCTGCCATACTCAGTCTAATACCGGCATTGGTCAGCCAATTAAGGATAGAAGACTCGAAACATCCTACCGTTAGACTGACATGAGAGTTTGCCGCAGCACAGAGCACACATCTGGTAAGAATTCTGTAACGGGAGACAAGGGTGTCTTCCTGCTCGTATTCCACCAGACCCATTCTGTACAAATGCTCGATGGCACGGTCCTGAGATGTATTTCGGGTTTCACAGAACCCAAAACGACCATCCAGCCAGAGCTGCGCTTCGATCTTCGTGAGCTGGAACACCTGTCCGCCGCGACCGACATATATGTTACGTTCGGTGGATCTCTCCTGAACAATACCTTTGGAAATGTAAATCATTATTCATCACCTCGTGTTCTTTTACTTACATTACACGATGGGAGACAGTAATTTACAACTAAAGAACATACATCAGAGCAACACAGGCTGCTATTACAACAAAAAGCACACCGATAATGATGGCAATCTTCTTGATGAGCTCTTTATCGACGCCTTCACGCTCACGGCCTTCATCAATCGGGCGGATGTCATCATAATAACCGTCATATCCATCATCAACGGCAGTTTCGATCTCGCTGCTGTTCTCCGTCTTCTTGGTAGGTTTCTTTTTCTTCTTTTTAGAAGCTTTCTTGATTTCTGGCTTTTTCTTAAGATTTTCTTTCTGCGTCTTACCTGTAGGAAGCTGTTTTCCGCATTCAGCGCAAAAAGAAACGGCATCCTCAATCAGATCGGCGCCGCAATAGGGACAGTATTTCATTTTACACACTCCTTTTCGGGCATAATAAAAAAGTGGATCCGGTTAAGGACCCACTTTTGGACGATATTAGTATACCACATTCTCTTTTACTTGTCATCGGCATTTTATAGGCGTTTTATAGGCGTTTTGTAGGCACATCACAAATCGCATAATATGGCGCAAACTTCCTTTCGTGTGGACAAATGTTGTCATAGTCCAAATATTCTGGGGTTGTCATTGGTTATACCTCCTTTTTACAGCACAAATACATACCAACACTTTCCACAAGTCCAGAGAAATATTAAAGACGGCGAAATAAATCCGCCGTCTTTCAACTTAATTACTATAGATTTTATCGTATTCCCGTTTTACTATCGTTCCCATTTGTTCAGCCGGCTCAATACAGCCGTCCTCGAACCACATTTTTGCAACGGAATATATGCCGTTTCTGAAAAAGATAGTCTTATAGTCTGTAGACACTTGACTGACACCGAGTTTGAAATAAATCCTGAAAAGGTCAGGATGCTCTTTTATGTAGTCAAATATCGAAGAAAAATCATTTTCAGTATGTGGTTGCTCGGACACCTGCTTTTCAACTTGGGCCGCATAAGCATTTGCCAATGCCGCCACATCTTCATAGTGAGCATAGAAGGTACTACGTTCTATACTAGCAAGTTCACATATATCCGTAACGGTAATTTCACGCAGTTCCTTATCCTGAAGCAAGGAAATAAAAGCTGCATTTATGCTTTCCTCTATATCCCGGTATCGCTTATTGTTAGGGGTATTCATACAGCCATCCTCATTTCATTAGTTCGTCTGTCAGACGAAGAATCTCCGGTGCTATCTTTTCACGCTCTTTCTTTATAATGCGATTGTAAAGAGGATAAGCAAGGCTGACAAGAACAATACCGACAACACCGATTATAATTCCAAACAGCATAGACATTCCTCTGTATGAACCGAGGATTTCGCCTAAATCGGTCATTGCAAGACTCATTCCAAACCCTAAAATCAAAGCGCCGATTACACCGAACACAAGAGAAGCTGCCTGAGCTTTTTGCGTAACGCCTGCATCCAAGCGACGAAGCTGTGCCATTTTGTCCTCTTTTTCTTCGGGTGCGGAATATTTCTTTCGGATTGCTTTGATTTCTTCCTGCTGTTTTGCAGAATAAGTATAGTTAAAGGTTTCTTTCTCTTTATTCTCCATCTTTTTCATCCTCCGCTGTTCTTAACAGCTTTAATTTCTTATTACTCTGCACAATCATATAAATTGCCATTCCAATGATAAATACCGAAATCACACCGCCCGTAGCTCCAAGCATAATGCGTCTGGTTGTCAGATCCATTGTACCGTCACCGAAGGTTGTCAGCATTGTAGACTCCAAGGTAAGCATGGATACCAAGGCCGCTGTAAGGCTAATAGCCTTGGAAGCAGAATATACGGGACTGTTATATTTACGGTATTTTACCACATTCATAATCGCCATTGTTAGCGAGGCGAAGGTGTATGCAGCCATCGTAATCGTAGTAATTTCGTGATGATTGAAAGTCCTGTTCCAATACACCATAAAGAAAATAATGAGTGCAAGAGCTAAGTTCATTAAAAGGAACACAATCCCGCAGGCACGGTACTTAATAAGTTCTTCTTTCATAAGCTCGCCGGGTTTATGACGGCTTGTATGAAGAACCAAGAAGAAACGCATTATGGCAAGAGCAATATAATATCCTGCAAGGGAATAAAACCAAAATGTATGATGCCAAAATCCCATGCCGAGTTGCAAAAGCGCATATGCCGTATTCCAAATCAGCGTGCCGAAAAGTGATACGTTCACTCGAAGTCTATCATCGTCCTGCCACCGTCTTGAGTATTTGTTTTCATCTTTGAAAGTCTTAAAAAACCGAATTAAATACGGCACTTTCAGAGTCCAAATCATCAATGTGTAAAAGGCAAGCACATAGGACACGATGGCGATGATGGAATCTGACCCCATAAATACTAAGGAATATACCAAAAACACTGTTGCGATAGGAAGCAGAATTATCATTATAGCAATGGGAGGAAACAAAACTGCTTTACCGATTTTCTTCCAATCCATATTATGTCCTCCGAATTTTCACGGTAAATGTAGTACCAACGCCAACAATGCTTTCTACGCCGATTTCACCCTGCAAAATATCAATTACTCTTTTAACAAGAGCAAGTCCCAGACCGTTGCCTTGAACGGAATGGGAGGTGTCGCCCTGATAAAACTTCTCGAAAATGTGTGCACCTACTTCTGCGGTCATTCCACAGCCTGTATCCTTCACTTTGACGATGGCGTGATGTTCGGTGGCTGTAAGCTGTAGCGATACCGAGCCGCCCTCCTCGGTGAATTTGAAAGCATTGGAAAAAAGATTATTCCACACAAGAGAAAGAAGTTCAGCATCCGCCTCCACCTTAATATCTTCCGCAATATCGGTGTCTATCTCAATATTCTTCTTTTCCCACACATTTTCAAATTGCAATAAGCATTCACAAAGCTGTTCTCCTAAATCAAACGTAGTGGTTTCGGGAAAAATCTGCTGATTCTCAAGACGATTTAGCTTCAGAATATTGGTCATCATTTCAGAAAGACGGCGTGAAGCATCGGTTACGCCCTTAGCATACTCTATGCGCTTTTCTTCGTTCAAATCAGGGGCCTGCAGAAGTGTTCCGTAATTGTTGATTACAGCAAGGGGCGTTTTCATTTCGTGGGATACGTTAGCAATAAAATCGGTACGCAGGGTTTCCACACTGGATAGTTCTTCTGCCATTTGGTTTATTGCCATAACAATCTGATTAAAGCCCTCCATGCCGGAGCTTTGCATGGGTTTAATGCGAACGGAAAAATCACCGGACATGATCTTTTCGGTTGCTTCTGTAATGATTTTAGTTGGACGCTCAACCATAATTTTGCGTCGAATATAATCTGCAAATTTGAAAAGAAATGTAATTAAAATTACGTTCCAAAAGGTTACCTTTGCGGCAGTGCCAACATTGTCGGGAGTGATTGTAAGCTCCATAGTATCTGCCAATATGCTAACAAACAGCATCATGCAGCAGGACACGATAAATCCCACTGTTAAGAAGAACAACAAAAAGCTACTAACCGATCCCAATACATCTTTCAGCGTCGGTTTCTTCATTTGATCACCGCCTTGTAGCCAAGTCCGTGAACTGTTTTGATCTCAAAATCCTCACAGTCAGACAGCTTTGAACGAAGCTTTGTCATATACACATCAACTGCGCGGGGAGCCGTTTCGGTATCAGCATCCCAAAACTCATCCATAAGCTGCGTTCTTGTAAAGGTCTTTTTAGGATAACTAAGCAGCTTATAAAGGATGCTGAACTCACGATTGGTAAGGGAAATTTCTTCATCCCGTAAATATGCTGTATGTTCATCCGCATCCATAACAAATCCACCTATTTCAAGTTTGCGTGAGGATGCGATCTTTGCACGGCGAAGAAGTGCACCGATACGTAAAAACAACTCGTCAAGGTCGATGGGCTTTACCATATAGTCGTCTACACCGATGCGGAAGCCTCTCTGCTTGGAGGCAATATCATCACGGGCAGTCATAAAGAGGATCGGAATGTCCTCGTTCAGCTCTCGCACATTTCTTGCAAATTCAAAACCATCCACGCCGGGCATCATAATGTCGGATACGATAAGGTCGAACATATTCTCATAAAGCGCATCGTAAGCATCGTTTGCATTCAAACATCCGGTAGCTTCATATCCGCTGTGGTTCAAAAACGAGCAAACAGTCTTGTTCAGCTCCTTATCATCCTCTACAACCAATATCTTAAACATCGTGTTACCTCCGCTTATTACTATCATTCATTATACAGTATAACACCCAAATGTTAAAGTTTTGTTTATGTTTTGGCCTCTTTGAAAAGATTTTCAAATTTATTTTATCACTATGTAACCCCTAACTGAACAACACATATTGCTAAAAGTGTTGATTTGAAAGTCAAGGCAACGCCGATATTTACAGCGTTGCCTTGAAAATTATACCAAACTTGATTTTTTCAGCACAGCCTTACTTCCAAATCCCAAGCCGACAGCGAATATTGCACCGCCTGCGAGACAGAGAATGACGTTGATGAAGGTCGAGCCGAGAGGCGTGATCATAGAAACCATCATAAACAGGAGCATTCCTCCACCAAGAGAGCCACAGATCGAAAGCCAAGCCTTCTGCTTTGCCGCTACGCTGATAAGCGTAAAGATAGATACGAACACGAGCATAAGGAATATCTTTGCGAGCATACACATCACGATATTGCCTGCGTTAAGTCCGTGAAGGTCAAAGGATAGACCTGCCATAGCACCGCCGAGAATGGAGCCGATAAAATATGCGACCAGCATTAACCCTCCGCATATAAATCCCGAGACCGTCTTTGACACCACGTATTCGCCTCTTTTTGCACGAACGGTGAAGAGATTTTTTGCGTAACCGCTTCTAAAATCATCCGAAATAAAGAGACAAACGAACACGGCGACGAGCATAAACACCATATTGATGTTGCACATCATAAATATCTCGTTTCCACCCATTGCTTCACCGCCGGGAAGCGTTCCTATATTCTGCCACGTGTTTTCGGGGCCTTGCATAACCGTTTCCACACCTGTCTGCGGATCGACCGAAACAGAGCCGTCCATCATTGCCATCATCACGGTCATAAGTATCGGCATCACAAGAGCGCAGGCGATCAATATGTAAAACAGCTTGGATTTGAACATTCTGCGGAAGTCTACCTTCAGCATACTTCCTATGCGCTTACCGAAGCTGATCTTTTCAAATTTCATTGCATTTTCCATTTTCATCTGCCTCCTTTCATAAGGTCGATATAATATTCTTCAAGACCGATCTTGTCGGTTTTGATCTCCGTCACAATGATACCGTTATCGTACAGATATTTAACAATATCCTCGGGCGTGGTCAGATCATACACACGGATATAGCCTGCTTCATCTTCTTCAACACGGGAGTACTTGCAGCCGAGGAGCATTTTCGTTCTGTTCATTTCACCGCTTTGCAATGCAACGTAGGTACGGCAGCTCGCGTCAAGCTCGTCGGCGGTCATTTCCACGAGCATTTTGCCGTGACGGATAATGCCGTAATGGGTCGCTACCTTTTGAAGCTCGCCGAGGAGGTGTGAGGACACGATAATGCTGCGCGTTCCGTCCTTTATGATGTCAAGGAACACCTCGCGCATAATTCTCATACCGTCGGCATCAAGACCGTTCAAAGGCTCGTCAAGAACGAGAAGCGTAGGATTGCCGAGCAGAGCCATCGCAATACCGACTCTCTGCTTCATACCGAGGGAGCAGTTCTTGTATTTGTTACCTGCCGCACCCTCCATTCTTACCATTTTGAGAACTCTGATAACTTCTTGCTCCGCGTTAGGAATAGACAGATTTGCCGCTTGAAGCATCATATTGTCAAACACGGTAAGTCCCGGGAAGCAACCAGGAGCTTCGATCAAAACACCCATTTGGGCTCTTATGCTCTCGTCGGTATAGTCCTTGCCATAGAGCTTGATCGATCCGCCGCTTGTGGGAATCAGTCCGCAGATCATTTTTTCGGTGGTGGATTTTCCCGAGCCGTTCTCACCGATAAAGCCGTAGATCGCGCCCATGGGAACGGTCATATCAAGACCGCACACAGCCTGCTTGGGGCCGAAGTTTTTAGATAAATTCTTTATTTCAACTGCATTCATTGTTTCGACCTCCCAATCAATATACGTCACACTTATTCAAAAGGCGTGTGCCTGCCACGTTATAGATGACCGCCCAAGCAACCGACACAACAATGCAGATCAGCAAAGATCCGATACCGCTTGAAAGGTTGGCGTTAACCGATGCGCCGTAAAGGAAAACGTTGAGGAAGCTCGTAGGAAGCCCCAGCCCTTCGACGATCGCCGCTGCACCGATAATGAGGATACCCGTTCCAAAGAAGAAGGACGAAGCAACGGAAATGCCGAAATATCTTCTGAAGATCACGTTGAGGAAGGTATAGAGGCTTGCCCAACCGAGAGACATCACCATTTTTCCGAGAACGGCGATGACAAGCGACCCGACGTTGACCGTAGCATCGTAGCCTGCGAACATACCGCCGACAATACCGCCAATAAGATACGTTACGCACATACAAGCCATTGCAAAGGCACATACGAGAGTTTTAGAAATCATATAATCCTGTTTCTTTGCGTGAGTGGTAAAGAGCTGCTTAACGTAACCCGATTTATAGTCGTGACCGATGAAGATCGACACCATAATACCGCCGAAAATGAAAACCATATTCATATTGGCATAGTCTGCGATTCCTTCAATCACATACAGCGACTTGGATGCAGCTATGATCTGCCATAAGTTCGAATACAAGGGGGTGCTTGCACTGCCGTCGGGTCCGGGCATCGTTGTCATTGCAGATACCATCGCAGGGATGATCGCCGCAATAGCGAGGAATATGTAAAACATAGGCGTGTGGAAGAGCCTGTAAAAGTCCACGCCGAGCATACCTTTAATTCGCTCCGAAAAACTCGGATTTTTGAATTTGAGTTCTCTTGTCATTTCATTTATCCTCCTTTGCCGACATCAGCTCAATGTAGTATTCTTCAAGACCGACTTTGTTCTTTTTGATTTCGCTGACAACGTGACCGTTCTTCATCAAATAATCAACAATTGCGGCGGTATCATCCTCGTCGAAGATTCTTATACATCCGTCTTCTGAGCGAACGTCTGCAAATTTCTCTGCAAGCACCTTGTATGTATTGTCGAGATCCTTGGTTTTGAGCGTGGTAAACACCTGTGCTCTTGAATCCATTTCTTCAGCAGAGAGTTCCATAATCATCTTGCCCTGACGGATGATACCATAGTGGGTTGCGATCTTTTCAAGTTCCCCGAGAATATGGGAAGAAATAAGAACAGTACAGCCGTAGGTCTTTGTAATATCCACAAGGATTTCACGCATAATGCGCATACCGTCGGTATCAAGACCGTTAATAGGCTCGTCCAAAATGAGCAAAGCAGGATCGCCAAGCAGAGCCATGGCAATGCCGATACGCTGCTTCATACCGAGAGAGCATTTCTTGAATTTGAGGTTTACGTTATCTTCCATGCGCACGATCTCAAGCACACGGTGGATTTCCTCGTCTGCGTTCTCGATACCGAGATTGATGCATTGCATCATAAGGTTCTGATACACGGACGAACCGGGAAAACAGCCTGCGTTCTCGATAAGCGCGCCAACTCTGACGCGGACTCCGGGATCGGTGTGCTTGCGGTCAAACAGCTTGATATTGCCCTCGTCGGCAATGAGATGACCACACAATAGTTTCATTGTCGTGGATTTGCCGCTGCCGTTCTCACCGATAAAACCGTAAATACTACCTACGGGAACGGTCATATTGAGATGATCAACAGCATACATCCCACGAAAGCTCTTTGAAAGATTTCTGATTTCAATCGCATTCATAAATTTTACTCCTTTATAGCATTGGTGCGAATATTCTGACTACTGCTCGGATAAACCTTTGCAGCAGATTTGTTTTCAGCATATCCTTTGTAACTTCAATACTTTTGTTTAAGATATCCTCAATATCGGCTTTTAAATCTTTGATTGACTCACAGCCATACATCCACACACCGTTTTCAAAGTGATGGACAAGACTGCGGTAATCTAAGTTGATGGTTCCGATCATCGCTTGGTTATCATCTGAAAGATAGCTTTTGGCGTGAATAAAGCCGGGTTCGTATTCATAAATTCGCACCCCTGCCGCCATCAGTCTGTGGTAAAAGCTTTGTGTCATACCAAAGACAAGCTTTTTGTCGGGAATATGCGGGACAACAATGCGGACATCTACGCCACGCAAAGCAGCATTTTCTATGCTTTGACACAGATCATTGTCGATGATAAGATACGGTGTTGTCATCCACATATACCGAGTAGCACTGTTCAGCATATTCTGAATTACACTCTTGCCAACTCTGCGATTGTACAGAGGATGTGGGCCATCGCCGAAAGGAATGACATACCCTTGTTCTTTTATCTCTGTTTTGGGATACAGGTCATCACGGATGTTCGGCATTTTTCTCACGTTGATACCGAAGTCCACAAGGAACAGCTTTGTCAATTCCTGTACTGCTTCGCCTTCCAAACGAATGGCAGTATCCTTCCAATGACCGTACTTCACAATCTCATTGATATATTCGTCAGCAATATTAACGCCGCCTGTATATCCGATTTTTCCGTCTATAACTGTGATTTTACGATGGCTGCGGTTATTGAACTCACTGTCTGCGTTGCCTTTCAATCTTGAAAAGGGTGTTGCCTCAATGCCGTAGGATTTCAGCGTTTTGTGGTAATTGCCGGGGAGCGTCATCATACAGCCGATGTCATCGTATAAGACTTTAACCTCAACACCGGCAGCAGCTTTTCTTCTCAGAATCTCCAATATGGAGTTCCAAAACTTGCCTTCTTCAATGATGAAGTATTCCATATAGATGAACTTTTCAGCGGTTTCCAAGTCTTCAATCAAACGGTGATGCATATCTTCGCCAAGGGGAAAATACTCCTGCTTGGTATCGGTAAATAAATGCGCTTCGCCAATACCTGTCAGCATCTTTGCCTGAGAAGCAACTGCGGGATTTTCTTTCTTGAGAGTCGAAAACAACTCGCTGTCATCCTGCTTATAACCCTGACTTTTTAAGGCATCCAGCCGCTTTACAAATCGCTTCTGCAATTTTCTGGAATAAAACATAAAATACAGCATGAAGCCGGCGATGGGGATAATCAGCACGAATAGCAGCCACGGTACTTTGTAATCGGGATTGTCATCGGAAGCAATAATGCGAATCACGCAAAAGATTTCCGTTGCCCAGGCTGCAAGATAAAAGTACGGCACATAATAGCAAAGAGCGCCCAGAATACCAATAACAGCAAGAACCTCAAAAAGCGTAATCAAAACGGCAAGTATGTATCGAACAGGGATATAAGAATACTCCCGTTCCCTCTGTTTTTGACCGTCAAAATAGCTGTATTTTCGTTTCATTAAGCCACCTCATAAAATGCCGAAAAGCGAGACGGCAAAATGCCGTTTCGCTCGTTCGGTCTTATTCTTCTGTCACAGTAACGGTATACTTGCCGTCCAGACCTTTGCTCTTCAGAAATGCGTTAAATTCGTCTTCCAGAGAGGAAGCAGTTACTTCGGAGGTCACTGCGCCAGGCTTACCAAGAGTGTTAGCATGAGCAACGGCTGCCTGAGTATGTGCCTTTGTTTTGGCGATCTGCGCTGCGGTGTTGACCGGAGCCTCGGACATACCTTTCTTGATGTTTTCAACAATCAGCTTATACTTTGCCTTGATGCCCTTAGTGCGAAGGAATTCTGCAAACTCTTTGTTATCCTCTGCTGACTGTGCTTTAACAGCTTCAAACTCGGCAACGTCAGCAGCGTGCTGCTTCTTCGCGGACTCGCTCATATTGTTGAATGCCAGCTTGAACTTGGCAGCAATACCCTTGGTGTGGAGGAATGCAGCAAACTGCTCGTTCAGCTCCAGCATCTCCTGTTCGATTTCCTGCTCGGTCTTAATTCTGTTTTCCATTGTTGATATCTCCTTTATAAAATTTATTTACTCATAATCTTGTCGCTGAGCTTTACGATCTTATCAGCGTATTTCTTGCGGCGTGAGGACATGATACGCTTGTAGATGGGATAGTTGATGATTGCCATAAGCATACCTACAATTCCGATTGCAATACCGGGAATCATAGGATCAGCAATACCGATTGTTGCACCGATGTCTGTCATAACAAGGCTCATACCTGCACCCATAATGATGGCGCTGATACTGCCAAATACATAAGAAAAGACATTGGCCGGTCTTTTTACCTTTGCATCCAGTTCACGTAAAGCATCCATTTCGGTGCTTTCCTTTTCGGTGTACTGACTGCGAATCTTCTGTACGAGAAATTCCTGATCGTTTCTATTCATTTTGATTACCCCTTTTCAATTTGTTGTAGGCACATTATACCGTGCCGATGTTTTTGAAAGTTTTGAAAATTGTTTGAGTTTTATTAAAATCACTCTGTTTTTTCGCCGGTAAGTTCTGCCGTGAGTTCAAGGATTCTCGGCGCATATTTTTCTTTGGTCGCGCTGAATACCTTGCGGTACACGGGGTATGCCACGAGCATTCCTGCCATACCTACGATGCCGATCAGAACTCCAATGATCATCATTACCAGTCCACTTCCGATTACCTGCATCGCAAGGCAAAGTCCCAACCCGAAGATTAACGCACCCCCAATACCGGCGCATAAGGATTCAACCATTCCCGAAGCCTGAACTGTTTCATCAAGACGCTTTAGCTCTTCCAATTTGCTTTCGCTTTTGGGAAGGTATTTTTTTCTGATTGCCTGTACTTCTGCATTTTCTTTAGCAGAGTATTTATAGCTGAAAGTATTTTCCATCATTTTGATTTCCTCCGAAAGAACAGCGATTATTTTTCACCGTTCAGTCTTTTCTTTGCATCCTCTACAGTTTCGCCGTCTTTGGCAAAGAACTTTTCGACACACTTGTCAGTCACCTTACCGAAGCCGTCAACAACACCTGTTTCGATTTTCTTGTAGCCGCTGACTACACCGTCCTCAATCTTCTTATAACCGGTAACAACCGCGTTCTCGATCTTTTTGTAACCACTGACCGCACCTTCTACTGCGACTTCTGCAACTTCTTTTGCCAGTTCCGGGTCTACACCGGACATATCGTGCTCTCTTGCCATCATTTCCATCTGCTTGTTATTCATCGTAATAATCTCCTTTTCTTGATTTTGTGTCCTCATTATACCTTTCGGTTGTTTGAGAGTTTTTTGAGAAATGTTTGAGTTTTGTTAATTTTGAAATTTCTTTCGCAATGCTTATTGCGCTTTCATCACCGTACAAGCGAATTATATACTGTCAATGTTTTTGCAGTGTTTGAGAAATGTTTAAGTTTTATTAAAATGAAAACCACACTGTTTTGAAGTGGGCTAAAAAGAAAAGATAACATTTACACATTTGTCACTTAGAAGCAAAAATGGCGGCAAGGATTTTACTCCCTGCCGCCATCACCATTTAGAACATAGGAACAGCATTGCTGTCCGGTTCAGTATGGTTTGTCTGATACTGTGCCTGCTGTTTGGATGCAGGCTGGATTGGATTATGCACGTACCAGGAAGCCAGCCACATCTGATAATGCATCTTTGTCATAAGGAACAGTTCGCTTAACGACTCAAATGACATATTGACTGCGACATGATTCTCCGGTTTGTTACCGAACTTCGGTACAATCAATCCTTTAGCATTTGTCTCGCCGGGACCACTATCGGCAATAAAGAGAAAATCTCCTTTATTCGCCGGTATGAGCTGTGCCACACGTGAAAGGCTCTTGCCATCCGGTCTGGAACGGCCTTGTTTTGCCAGTTTATCTGCAGCTGTACCACCAAGGCACTGATAAAGCGGTGTACTATCACCGTTTTTCTTTTTTGTCTGCAGCATATATCTGAGCTCACCGCATTCCAGTTTCCTGCACAGCTCCAGGAACTCATCCACAGCAATGTAGATGTGAATGTTATTAGTCTGACGCTGACCTGCAGGACGATTGACGTCGTAGGTTGCAAAGGCGAAATGTACTCTTCCAATTGGAAAGCAATCATTTAAGCTTTCCACAAAGCAGTTCTTTGCATCCTTACGTGCAATTTGATAGTTATTGCGTTCTTCAGCCATCTTATTCACCTCCGTGGATTGGCAGATCATTCAGCATTTTGATCATCATATCTCTGTTCGCAATGAACTGAGGGAAGAAATCTTGCTCCAGGTCATAATCCATATAGAGCTTAACGAAGATAATGTTGAGGATCTGATTCATGCTGTCCACTCGGATCTTCGTAATTGCTTTTTGGATAAGCGGACTGAGTATAGAGATCGTTTTATGCCACTGAATGAAATACTCATCCTCAATAGGAATGCCAAACTGCGTCAGCCATTCTCTCACCGTATGCGTTTCGGTTTTACCGCAGCGTATAGGATGAGTGAACAGATACTCAATATCCTTGACATTCATATCCTTAGGATCTTTCACTGAGGTGTCAATGCAGATGGTTCTGCCAATCGGGTACATAGCGCACACCACGGGCTTGCACTCGTGTACAACGCACTTATTATTTTCGAGCAACGGGCAATGGCCGGCTGCATCGTGGGGAACGATACGAACAATGGGCATATGCGAAGTGTCTCCGAGGTAAGAGTCACAATATCTCTTGATGAAATCATATGTAGAGATACCGAGCTTCTTGGAGATTCTGAACACATCCTTCGGTGTGCAAAGAATATCCTCACGGTTCATGCAACATTTGCCGCACTGATTACAGTTGAACTGGAACGTATCATCGATGCCAATCAGCATCTTATCTCTGTTTTGTAATATTCGATTTAATCTTGGATCCATAATAATTCTCCTATTCTGAATGAAGGGGCACATTGCTGTACCCCTTCGGATTGTGTCATACTGACTTGGTTTCATTTGTGATTTCCCTGAGGAATTCAAGTAAGCACTGAATGTTCTCCTCATACTGAGGCTGAAACGGCTTATCCAGATCTAAGTCTCCATACTTAAGACGCTGAAAGCACAATAGTGCTCGAACTTTCTTCTCCTCTGGAACTCTACGTAATAGTTGTGCAATTTCACGTGCGGTACTAAAATCCACACTCAAAAATGCTTGGTCTTCAGGTGTAAAACGCTTTTTCATCCAAGTCTTAGTGTGTACCTTAGGACCATTGAAATGCTGCTTGCGTTCGTAGGATATAAGATATTCGTATCCACCGTTCTCCAGAGGTCCTGCAATGAACGGGTAAGTTCGGCAGGCTCTTGGATTGACAGCGTGGATCTTGCAACGGTTGTTCTCAAGGAAGATGCACGCGTCATCCGGTCCTTTGGTCTTGAGGAAGTATACGAAATACCCACACTCATCCAAAAGGGCAGGTTCAGCATACCTTTCCCAGAAATCATCCATGCAAGTGATGCTATTATCCTGTTCCATCAAATAACGTGCGATACGAAACGCATCTAAGGTTTCCACCGGTACCTGCTCTTTGACGTGCTTGCAGCACTCACCACAGCCGATGCACTTAAACGGCACGTTATCCTTCGGCTTGAGTTTGACCAGGTTCTTATACAGCTCATCCATCGAATTTCCTCCAGGGACATTTCTTCTGGTTGAACTTGATGGGCTTAAATCCTATGCTGTCGCAGAAGAAGGTACCAAGACCTTCTGCCCAAACAACATCGGACGTACTCATCGACCTTCCTCGGTATCCTTCTGGATGGTTATTATTGAAGATAATCCAAAGATCATTTAACGTCTTGGCCTCTAATTCACCATCAAACACAAGCTCATAGGAACTTTCCTTGATTCCACCGTGGCTCATTGTGAACTCATAGTGCATATACAGCAGATTATAACGGTCTTCTTCCGGTGAGATCTGAAACAGTTTTACCTTCATATTTTCCAACCTCCTTCTCTGTAAATGAAATCAGTCGTAAAAATTTGGGGTGTATATCTCATATCACACCCGGGATCCTCAGGGAAACGGTTATGTTTATCCGGTATGATAACACGAAGCACCGTCCTTCCGGTTTCCTCAAACTCAGTTAAACGAACATCGCAATCCTCATAAATCCCAGATACCATTTCACCGTTTTTGAAGCGTTCACCGGCCTGCACTCGAAGGCCGAGTGTATTCAATATCCTACAGATCTCCTTGTGCGGATATCCCAGTGTCATCTGGAAATCCATGTGGTTGTATCTTCCCATACCGTGAGTATGGAAATTACAAGTTCCCGGCATAAATCCGTTTTCTGTTTTCCCATCAATCTCGCAAACAACACCGTTTGCACACCCGTGAATTACCCAGTCGATATTAGGCTTCATTCTGATCACCGTCCTTCTCACCGAGAATCCACAATGCATCATCTTCGATGTGTATGGTTTCCCATTGATATCCAAGGCAACGACGAAGCAACAATTCACTGACTGACATACCGAGACAGCTCACATCAACTGGATGGTCGCTTTCGGGCGGGACCGAGTCAATTCGTTCGTGCTCAGAAGCGTTTATAGCCTCTAAAATCTTAAACAGCTCCGACAGCGGAATTCTACCTTCCGGGAACCCAACGCACCAGTAGTATTCGTCGTCAGGTTTCGCAACGCAGAGAAGCTTTCTACCAAGAATCGCTTCGATTTCCGGTTGCAATTTCTGCGAGACCTCATCCCAGGAGAATTTAAGAGCTTTCGTTTCACTCATCACTTTTCACCTCCTGAGGATCCGTAGAACCTTTTTCGGCGATATCGAGTAAGCTCTTACTGGTCCAGCCAACGATGGCGACCAAAAACTCCTCGATGCTATTGTGAAGAATGGCACGTGCCATATGAAAACCCACAGACTCAAGCTTCTCATCATCAGTAGCGATTTCATCGTAGAATGCTTTTGCAAATGCTTCGGCTTTCTCAGAATCGTTCATAACGGCAAGAAGGCGCTTGCAGGTCTCCTCATCTGCCAAGGGAAACGGTATAACTGGTATAGATCCTTGTGTATTTTTGGATTCGGCAAGTTTTTCAATAGCTTTCGTCAGTCTTGGAAGCTGATGTTCAAAGAAAGTCTTGCCATATACTGTTTCGTGAAATTGTAATCCCATAATTATTTCCTTTCTGCCTTATAAGGCCCGTAATGAATTGTGTCTTCCTCAACTGAGTTGTACACACCGATACATACCTCATGACCATCACCGCGCTCTGGGTTATATTCCACAAAGCTTACGTGCTCCGGATCATCAGCACCACCTTTATCCCAGTAGACGTTAATCGCCGGGAAGTTCGGGTCATCGATGGCCTTCGCACTAAGGTGAGTACTGTCCGGCAGAGGCAGGACGATTGTCGGGTACCATTCAGGTGTAGTTGGCTTTTCAGGTGAGTCTGACAGTGTGAAACGCTGCTTACCGGTTTTACCTGCAGCAAAGCGTTTTCTTGCTTTGTCCAGCTCAGTCTGGAGAGCAGTAAAAATCTGCTCGACCTGACGTTGCGTGTAGGAATAGTTTGAGGACCAGGATAAATTACCAAGCAGGCGAACCATTTTGATAATCTTATTGACTCTGGCTTCTGCTAATCGAACGAAGCGTTCGTCCTTAGGTTCTTTGCTCATACCGTCACCGCCTTTTTCGTATCAGACGTAAGGTGGAGCAAATAACGCGTGTTCTGCGTCTCAAACTTAATAACGCTCTCGGAAAGCTTTTTCATATTCAGAACTGTGGTAGTTTGTCTGTAACCACCATCGCGTTCCATAATTACTGCAGGCTGTCCGATTGCAATTGGAAGAATCATACTTCCGGCAATACAAAGTGTTTTCTTCTGCTGATCCATTGTGTTTATCCTCCGATAAATAAAAATAGACGAAGCTTGTTAGGCTCCGTCTTGGTTGTGCTGCTCGAATTGAGCCAGCATTGATTCAAACTCCTGTCCCGGTATGATGCAGACGCCGAGCGTTATCGCTCTTTCGAGTTTTATGCCCGGTCTCTCACCGACAATAAGATAGTCGGTTCTACTGCTTACATAACAGGTAGGATACGCCCCGCGCTCTTTTAACATTGCCATAAGCGTCTTACGGGTGTATTTACGCAGTTTGCCTGTTGCTGCAACCTTCTTTTGCAGAAACGGGAATTTTTGATTCGCACTCACATTGTGCTTCTCCTTTCTCATCGTCAATACGATGTGCGTTGTTGGATTCCTGTTCAATGTCCATAAATGGAACCGCCGCGCACGGGGTATACCACTGGGACCAGGTTTCCATAGTTAATGTGTTGCCGTGGATAACAACAGCAGGGATCCCATACAGGCTCAACTGGATATACGCCATCCAAACACAGCGGATATCAATATCCTGCGCCACAAAGAAACTCTTGCGACGGTAATCAATACCTTTACGCTGCATTGCCCACACTGCGCCGATAACCATCGTACCGGAACCACAGGTGGGTTCGTTGATTGTAATAGGACCTTCCTTATCCTCAGGCACATCAACATTTGCAAGTTGTGCCATAAGCCTGCAGATATGGTCTGGTGTGAAGAACTGTCCATTCCACTCGTTATTAAGCCTCAGCTCATGATAGATATCTCCGAGAATATCGCACGGATCTTCAGCGTGCGCTCTTGTGACCAAGGTGAGCAGAGCAAACATTCGAGCATAGGAAGATAACATTTCAGGAGCCATCTTGGATGCAATCTCCTGATATCTCTTCTCACGTTCTTCTGCATTTTGCGGATCCATCTGAGCTGCAATACTTGTAGCCGTGATCTCCAAAAAGGTTGTAAAGACCGTATTGAGACCGTTAGACTGAGCAAGTGTTTTTATCTCAGATATCAGCTCATTCCTGTACTGATTCTTTCTAACCAACAGTAACACATCCTTCCCGTATGAGTTCCGGTGGAGAAAAAACCAGTTGCTTGTCATCGTCCACGAAATCCATAACCTCAATTTTAATATCCTGCTCGTGCTTTGACTCATAATACACACCAATATCTGTGATCTTCATATCCTGAAGTTCATCAATACGTCCATTGGCGTGCTCTTCATCAAAGTACACACCCTTGTATCTGGCAGAAAAGCCAGAAGATGTGCGTTCAATATCGCTATAATCCCAGTTTAGAGAAACTTCTTCTCCTGACTTAAGTTTCACTTGAATGTAGTCAATAAATAAGTCCGGAATAGAGGTTTTCGCTGTTAGGTATAATCGCATACGCACACCTCCTTAGAACGGCACGTCATCGTCCTGCATATCATGCATTCCTTCGACCGGCGCCTCTTCGTAATACCAAGAATAATCTCTGATAAACTCTCTTACCTCAAATAGGCAGAAAGCAATGAAAAGGCATAGGAAAAAGATGCTGCTGACACACTCAAAGATGAGTCCGAGCTGTAAAGCAAGGTATACGTTGGATATCCCAACAGGGATAATGATGATGGCCATGATAAGCATGGCGATGGTTAAGATGAATGATAATTTTCTCATAGTGAGACACACTCCTTTTCGTTTTGTTTATATAGTAACGGCAAGCCCTGAGGCTCCCCGAGAAAAAAGGTTGGGGGAACCTTTCGGCTCCGATCTATATAAAAAAAGCACCCATCAAAATACACTGACGTGCATTCAATGAGTGCCTTTGTTGCCATTTATGGTGGCTCAGATTCAATTGTAAAGAGAAGGGATAGCCCCTTCAGTTCCGGCCTCTTGTGCTTCTTTCTGGAAGAAAGCATAAGAAAACAAAAAGTGCCCAAAAGATAATCTCTCGGGCACTGTGAAAACTCTGATAACTGTTACTGCCAATAGGCAATATCTGATACTAACATAAATATTATATCAGAAGAATCCGCAAAAAGCAAGATGTTTCACAAAGATATGCTTATGCCTCGTCGGAAGCACTTCCAAAATCAAGATCAAGAAGCTCGTTCAGCGTAATTCCCATATACTCTGACATTCTACGTTCATAGGCGTATGTAAAAGCAGACGGAGCACAATATCCTGGAATAACATAACCGTAGAACTCATTTGCTTTCTTAAAAGCCCATAGGTGTGCCAGCTTTGGTCCTGTGGTCTCAAGGTGTGACTCATACTCGGAGATAGCATCAGCCATATCCTTTTGCTCCGGTGTCAACTGTGCGAAGAAGGCACTATTTACACGATATGCTTTCTCATACGACGGCAAGCGGTGTGCTGTTCCTTCGCGCAAGTAATCTTCCGGGTCAATGGTCAAGAAGTTGTTGCCAGCAGGGTTGTTAAAATAGTCAAGGTTAGCTTTGAAACCAAGATAGGCAGAATACACCAGGTCAGAACAGATAGCATCATGAATTGCATTGTTCAACTCTTTGGTAGATACTGCAGCATCTTCACCAAGTTCCTTATTCAGTAAGTGAAGACATTCCATATAATTCTTTTGGGTTTCCTTGAAGCCCTCAGAATGCTTCTCCATAAACGCGATGAGCTCTGCTATCATATTTTCTTTCTTAAAGCAAGTAAACATACTCTCAAACATAATCATTCTCCTTTGTCGTCATTTTTCTTCTTTGGCTCAAGCCAGTTATCCCATTCAGTCGGGAAGAGCCCGTATTTATTTAATCCCACAGCAACCTCATGTCGCTGTGCAACACCGAGGTTTTTGATGTGGTAAATCGTATAGAAATCAAGTTTTGTAATATCTCCTAACACACGATACTCTGCGCGCATCAGAGCATTATATGCTCTCGTCGAGAGACTTAAGCACTCGATGGGAAGGGCTAAGACATTGACGCTGAATCCGGTCTTTGTAATCCCTTTAGGTCCATCTTCGAGGCCCTGTTTATATCCTTCAGTATATCCGGCCTGGTGGCCTTGCTCATAGGCGCTATCAGAAAGCTTCTTTGCGAAACCTCTGACACCAAGCGTGATATATTTCCAGCATATTGGTGTTCTAAGTTTTCTGAGTGCTCTTGATTCAATCTGTCGCGATCGCTCCTGCTTAAATCCAAAGTGCTCTCCAATTTGAGCAAGTGTTTTTTTCTCAACATAGCGCAGGTATATAAGCATCTGTTCGCGTTCATCAAGAGTTGATACCGCGTAATTGATTCCGGCTATAATATCAGGTGTGAATTCCGGTGATTCCAACTCACGATCCTCTATAACAGCCATTACAAGATTTTTCGGATAGTCTTCTTTAAGTATTTGCCGCTTCAAAGCAGCTGCTTCTGTTTTCATTGTCTCTTCCTCCTCGAATAATCACTCCATTCTGTAATTTGTAGATGCCACTTTTCTAATGATCTCAATTCCAGGGATACGAAGCAATATGCCTTCTGATGTACCTATTATCTCAACCATATCGTTCTTATTGAGTTGATAGGTTCTCCGTATCTCTTTTGGGATAGTTACACGTCCAAGTTCATCTACTCGACGGGTTACTCCAACAACCATCATTATATCACTCCTTTCAACATTAGCAAATAGCATTGTTTCTGTGCTATATGCTAATATTACCACTGAGTTAATGCGAAGTTTGTCGAAGCGTGTTGTCGAATAAAAAAACTTTCTACAAAATAGAGTATAAAAAAGTATAACATCCTATTTTGTCAAATACTATGAACTATAGTTCATGTTTTTGCGCACAAAAAAAGAGAGGTACCGTTCCATAGAACGATAACTCTCTTGCTATTTCTCTTATAGATTTTTTAGATAGGCGTCTAATATATCAACTGCCGCTTTTCTTTGCTTTGGTGTAAGGCCCGCGAGTTTTTCTGTTATTTCATCAAACACATAATCCTTCCCAGAAGGGAGTTCATTGCGCAATATATAATCTGCAGAGACATCCAACGCCTCAACAATCTTAATGAATATTTTCATACTTGGCATCTTCACACCACGTTCAATCTCGCCCAGATACATCACACCAATATCAGCCTTCTCAGCAAGTTGCTCTTGCGTAAGTCCAGCCTTGTTTCTTGCTTCTCGAAGCTTCATTCCTAATTCGACCTTATCCAAACCATCACCTCCCAAGCCGATAGCATTACTTCTTTACTATTTAGTATAAGTAATTGCTGTTTTAATTTGAATTAGCCAATAGCGTTGTATCAATTCTATATGCTAATATCAAGTTAAAGTTTTTTATAGGAATGATGGCTCACAAGAGGTGGCGATCTGTTTCTTGGATATAAAAACATAGCTTTACTTTGATTGATTTTGTTGTCACAAAACACGCAAATAATACGTTATAATATATGTGGAGGGGATGTTATGGAAGAATTGAGCGATAAATTCAAAAAGAAAATAAATAGGTTGTTTCGTGAGCAAGCGGGAATAAAGAATGTTCCTCATCCCGAAGTGGACAATCTATACGAAAAAATACGAAGTGGAATTATAAGAAAATACTTAATGAAAAGAAATCGTCTCAAGAAGAAATGCAGCTGCCGCTAATCGGTAGCTGCATTTTCTTCACTTATTATACCATGTAACACATAACGCGCATTGTCGAATTCGTAACTACAGGTAGATAATGTAAGAATCTTGTCTGTGACTGCAGGAAAAAGGGAGCTTGTAAACCAGGACCTTTTCTTCGCTTCCTTTAACCACATTTCAAAATCTTCGTCAGACTCAAAACCAATCATCCAGGAAGGATCCTCGACGCTGGCCACGTAGCCGGCAAAGAATTCTATCCTGTAAGTTCTTTCCGGCGTGATAAGCAATCCTTCTGGATGCTCCTCGTAGTACGTCTGTTTCTTATACTTGGTTAAACCCGAGAACATTGTACCGTCTTTCATATGATGACCATAAATAATACTATGTCGGTCTGATATATCGCTATCTACTCTGGAATCTAAAAAGATGCAGCCGGCGCTGTTCCATTTACCGTCAATGAGATGCTTGAGATAATAACTGTTATCCGAGCCCTGCACAACAGGATAATTGATTGCGGTATCCTCGATGTAAATCCAAGCCACACAATCTTCATTGATTTCCTTGAGTCCAACAAAGTCGATCGTAGGACCGACAGGCGCAGGTTCGATTTCTCCAGACTCAGATGGATTTGTTTCATCCGGTTCCTCTTCCGGTAGGACCTCAGGAAATGAGATGAGATTTTCTAAGTCAGTATAGGTATCGACGCTTTCCTGCCGTTCCGCATACTCCCGGTAAATCTGATATCCAGCGAAGGCGGCTGAAGACGCCAAAAACAAAGTCAGTATGATACAAATTATCTTTCTCATAGTTTGTTCGCCTTTTCTTTCATCTGCCGAGCCGACGGGTTACTGTAAATGAGTGTGGTTTGGACATTGCTATGACCGGCTTGATTTGCAACCTCGTGGATCTTATAGTCTCCGGTGTCGAGCGCATGGCTACAGAAATAGTGACGCAGCATCTTGGGTGTGATGACATCAGAATACTGGTTAAAGATCTGGTTGATACGGGATGCTGCCATCTTCTCGGACTGGCGGCTAACAAACAAATACGGACTGTCTGAGTTTCTCACCTTCAGGTACTCACGAATCGCATGGACCGTCTTGTCATTCAAATACACTGTGCGGTGTTTGTCACCCTTACCAACAACATAGATTTCCTTTGCAATCAGATCCACTTGATCAACGCGTAGGTTGACACACTCTGAGCGTCTGATACCAGTATAGGTATATAAGGTGACGATAGCGAAATCTCTTTTGCTTCCACCTTCGAGGAGTCTCTGGCGGAATGCTTCCACATCCTTCTGTTCGACAGTGCAGGGATTTGCATAGGCAATCTGAATTTTCATAAAATCATTTTTTACGATTGCCAACTCGGTTTGACGTCCGGATGCAATCAGAAACTCATTAAAGCTTCGCAAGGAAGATAGATGGTTGTTCACGGACTTAGGATTGTATCTCTTGATAGTTTTCATATATGAGATGTAATCGAGCACATTAGCACGGTAGAGCTGCTGCGGTTCACTGCCAAAACTATCAAGGCACCATTTGAAGTAAAGCTTAACCTTGTCACAATAATTTAGTGCCGTGTTCTCAGACTTACCTATACCGAGCAAATACTGTTTGAATTCATTTAACATCGAATTCACCTCCTACCCTTATTACACGAGACAAGGGGCAGGGATACAACAAAAAGATTATGTTTAACTCGGTTTGACAGAAAACCATTTTGATTATGTTTAACTCAGATATGTTTTTCAAACGCGTGCGTTTTGTGGGTTAAACATAATTATCCTTATGTTTAACTTATTTGTATCGTACTTTTCAGAGCAAATATAGGGTATAGAATTCAAAATGAGAACAATGTACTGTTGTCCCAATTTCTATATTATTTTGGGGACACTAAAAATTTACACAAAAACCCTTGATATTATTCCGCTAACCGAATATAATATATAATAGCAAACGAAAGGAGCCGGAACACATATGAAATTCATAACCACAACAGAAGCCGGGAAAAAATGGGAGCTCTCTTCACGTCGCGTAGGAGTCCTATGTAGTGAAGGACGAATCCCGGGAGTTCAGAAAGCCGGCAATACTTGGCTAATTCCGGATGATGCAGAGAAACCGACTGATGCTCGTGTCAAAAGCGGTAAGTATATGAAATCTAAAACCGAAACGGAGGAATCGTTCAAATGATTGATATTGTTTCTATATTACAATCCAAAGAGCGAGTTAATATCGAAGTGAAAGCTGCAGGTGGTGGTATTCCAAACAGTATTTGGGAGACATACTCTTCTTTTGCCAACACCTTTGGTGGCACCATCATTCTCGGTATTGAAGAGATGAAAGACACAAAAGAATTTATCCCGAGAGGAGTTAATGATCCTCAGCAGATGCTCTCGGATATTTGGAACACGTTAAATAACCGTCAGAAAATCAGCAGTAACATTCTTTTGGAACACCACGTTTATAACATTGAGCACGACGGAATGAATTTCGTTGTGATCGAAGTGCCTCGTGCCGAGCGCAGGGAAAAGCCTGTCTTTGTTGGGCAGGATATGTTTAGAGGTACTTTCCGCAGAAACCACGAAGGCGATTATCACTGTTCCAAAGAAGAAGTCAAGTCTATGCTTCGTGACCAAACGGACACAACGCAGGATGCACTGATCCTCGAAAATCTCCTTATCAGCGATTTGAACCAGGATTCTATTCATCGTTATAGAATAATGTTCAATAACCTTAAGCCTGATCACACTTGGGTGAAGCTTGCCGATGCAGAATTCCTTTTGAAAATCGGTGCCGCAAAGAAAAGCCAGAACGACGGAAATATCCATCCTACCCTGGGAGGTCTCCTCTTCTTCGGTGATTTCGTAAATATCAGTGATGAACTGCCGAACTTCTTCTTGGATTACAGAGAGCGCTTATCAAATGAAACGCGCTGGTCTGACAGAGTGTGCTCCGGAGACGGTAACTGGAGTGGTAACGTGTTCGATTTTTACTTCAAGGTCATTGACCGCCTGACTGCAGACGTAAAGGTTCCGTTCAAGCTTGATGCCAATCTGCAGCGTGTAGATGATACTCCTATTCACAAATCTCTCAGAGAGTGCTTGGCGAACGCTCTTATTCATGCAGATTACTATGGCCGTCGTGGAATTGTCATCGACAAAGAATTCCGCAAGATTACCATTGCAAATCCGGGCACCTTCCGTATCGGAATTGACGAAGCTATCGCCGGTGGTATCAGCGACGCGAGAAATGGAAGAATCTTTAATATGTTCTCCCTTATTAAGGTTGGGGAACGCTCCGGACAAGGTTTGTGTGACGTATACAGCGTTTGGGACAAGAACGGATTCAAAAAACCTGAACTGATTGAAGCTGTAGATCCTGATCGTATTACTCTCACGTTGGCGATAGAAATTGATAGTAATCGTGACAGTAATGATAGTAATGAGAGAACTGATGATAGTAATCTGACAGAGACCGAGGCAAAGGTAATGGACGTGCTCCGTCATAACACCGGACTCAGTGCAACACAGGTAGCAACTGAAAGCAGGCTCTCTGTTTCAACAGTAAATAGAGCATACAAGAGCTTGAAAGAAAAAGGATATATCACCCGCGAAAACCAAACACGCGGCAAATGGATTATTCTAAAATAATCAGCACAATACACGCAGAAAGAAGGTGGTGGCAGATTGGCAAGACAATATAAGAATGCACGTAAGAGCCAAAAGCTGATCGTAAAAGATGCAGCTGCCAAGCTCGACGTTTCACCATCTACTCTCGGTGCATGGGAAGCAGAGCGTAAAGCACCTTCGATTGAGAGTTTAGAAGCTATGGCGGATCTGTATCAGGTTTCCACTGATTATCTTCTTGGTCGAGAGGAAACGACCCCAACAACTTCTCTTCCACTCCCAGGTGAACTGCTCAAGATATACCACGGCAAATCAGTTTGGTCATCTGATTACGGGTGGGTACTGGTAAACTCAATTAAAAGTGTGCTGGTCTGTGTTGATGGATCTGTGATACCGTTTGATAATGTCGGATCCGTTTATGCAGCACAGCCGCCGTTCTATGAAGCATCGCTTCCGGAATCAAAACCATTAAGCAAGCCGGACCTCCAAAATTACCGAGAAATCTGGCTTGAACCAATCTCTCACGATGCGGAGCTTAGAGAACAACTTAGAGGAACCTATAAGGTTTACGAGCACTGGGTGGAAAATAATCTTGGCAACCGTTTTACAATTGATACCTATGGAGCAAAATGGCTTGCATTTATTATAGGGTAGAACAAAGGCGTCGCATGCACTGCGACGCCTTTCATTATAGTTCTATTGGATCAAATCACTTGAAGAATATGCTCTAACACCCCTCTGATCTCGTCCTTGTCTGCTTCATCTCCAAAGGCACGTAGCGTGTAGAACACACCATCCTTCACCCAGTAAGCAGTAGGATCGTAATAGTCGCCGTTGTAGTATCCAGTGTTGTTCGACTCGTTTGTAGTCACAATCAGCACAGGGATGCCGGAACCACTGCTTACCGTTTTCTGCTCATAAGTAGCATAACCATTGGTAACACTTCCGGTAGTATGCGAACCGGGAGCTGCACAAAGCGTTGCGGATAACGTGATCTTAACTTTTCCTGAGTTGTAACCCGAAGAAATAGTGATTTCACTCAATTCTCTATCGAGGTTGGTTACAGATTGCATTGTGTTGGCATTGATTAGGATGTGCTTTACTTCTGTGTCAGGATCCGCACTCTCCATCCCGAAATATCCAGTTGTATTCAACCAACCAATAGACTCAAGGGGATTAAAGACGGAAAAACCGATTGTTTCCTCACATTCATCCCACGAGTCCACCTGGATGCCTACCAAGCCCCACAGTTTACTCGATGTAAGCCTTTGTTCTTGTGTCATACCATCGTATGTCTTCCATTCCTGTTCGATCTTATCCAAAAGGATCTGACCAATGGACGAAAAATCGGTACCGGGCAAATAGGCACTGACCTCGTATGAGGATTCTTGATCGTCTGACGAAGTGTTATTTACCATTACAGCACTATAAACGGTTTGGGGTCCATCCACGCCGCCTATATTAGAGATAGAGGAATCATTTTCACTTGCTCCACCAAGGCACAAAGCAAGAGTTACACCCAAAACAACAACTGCACTAACAACAGAAAGAATAGCAATCAAATTCTTCTGTCTCGAATTGGAACAATCTTGTTCTCTGTTAAGTATCTCAAAGACCAATGCCGTTATGCACCCAGACGATAGGATCACCAACAGATCTATCGGTGCAAAAACGATGCCGGGCAAACCATTGAAAACAAAGCCAGAACCCAAACTGTACAGATGACCGTTGAGCAAGATCATCTCGCCAATGTACATCAGGAGCGTCATTACCGAGGCAATCACTGCCGGGATCCAAACGGAAACAAGCTTCCGTTTTCCCAAAAGGAACGATCCAGCAAGCACACCAGCAGCAATTCCAAGAAGGACGAAGAATATGGTCATTAACGCTGCAGATAAAAGCGACACTTTAATGCTACCGTCTCTCCAGAAAGCGGTAAAGCAGGCGAGTATACAGAGGCCAAGGAAAATCGCGGAACAAATCGACTGCAGAACCAAAGATTTACAGCGTTTCTTATCGCCACTCTTGATCATTTGTCCAAAACCATATAAGCAGTTCAAAATGGTAATAATCAATACAACGGAGATAATGTAAAAATGCAGCTTGAAGGCAGGGTTGTAATCTCCCATCAAAATATCGACTGCTGTCTGCGTCTTGTATGTAGTTACGGTTTCTCCCCATCCTTCCGGAGGCACGTAACACATAAACATCTGCCAGTCCTCAAGCTTGGTGACAGTTTCTGCAGTTGATACCACGACCTTCTGCTCTAATAAGAATTCTAACGCAAAGAATATACCTATGGCAATTGAAGCTCCGCTAACAAATGCGAATCTCTTAAAGAACCTAATTAACAAGGGCATTAAGAGTACACCGACAATAATAGCTACGCTTATTGGCGTGTACGGAATGATATATTTGGGGTAGTTTTCTTTCAAAACAGCACCGTTTGTAATCATATCGCTAATTACACGTACTCCCATGGATAAGGGATAATACGAAGCTATCAGCACGCCGAGACACGAAAACAGATAATATCTGTTAAATGATTTGTTTTTCATCTTTCCGCTCCTTTCATCCTGCGTTAGTAAGCAGTACATAGAAGATGATTCCAATTAGGGCTACAAATGCCACGAGGGAAATCCATGTTAACTTTCTAAAAGACAGTACATTTTCGATTCGAGTACGAATTCTCGCGCCGCCAAATGCAGATGCAAAAACCGTTGGTCCTTGACGGCATTCCAACAATGCAGTTGCGTACTCTTTTGAACGGTCAGCGCCAAGTTTTACAAGAACACGCTCATCACAAGACAATTCAAGATCTGCAAGGAGCGCTCTTAAAAACATCCACGCTAACGGATTAAACCAATGCACCGCAACAACCATAAAGGCTATCATTCTCCACAGATTATCAAGACCGCGTATGTGTGTCTTTTCATGTTGAATGATAAGTTCGATATCCCTATCCTTATACGATAACGGCAGGATAATCTTTGGCCTTATAATACCGTACACCGCAGGAGACGTAACTTTCTCTGAGAGATAAATGTTATCCTTCAGATGGGTTGAATCCTTGATTTCGTGTATCGTTGTAAAGTATATAATTATTAGCATCAAAAGAATGGCCAACGAGACAATGATCCAAATAACCGAGGCCACACCGAATATGTCATCAAGAATATTGACTTTATACGTTATTGGGAAATAAGTATTTGCAGCCATAACACTATTCATCATTGAAAAGGATATATCTTCAGTAGGCTGAAACACAACGATGGTTTTGGTGGTTATTTTGGATAGCAAAGTCATCAAACTGTAAGGGCTGTTCAGCCCCAAAGGAACCGTCATCCTCAGAATAGGAACTAACCAAAGAAATACCACTATTCTTCTCGGTATCTTTTTTATCAGTCTAACGAACATAACAAGAATGCCGGTTAAAGCTGCTGTTATGCTCATATTGAATATCCAATAAAAAACTTCCTGTAGCATAACCGTCACCTATTATCAATAAGTTTACGCAACTCATTGATTTCTTCGTCGGATAAGGGCTCATCCTCAAGCAAAGCAGAAAACAAAGCCTTGCGAGATCCTCCAAACACTTTCTTTACAAGAGACGCAGCTTCTACCTTTTGCATTTGATTTTGAGAGATAAGAGGTGTACAAATAAATCCAGGATCTTCACGCTGAATAAATCCTTTTGCCTCCAGCTTTTTGATTACCGTATAGGTGGTATTCTTATTCCAACCAATTGTTTCTGCTGCAATCAAACTGATTTCCTTTGCAGATATGGGGCTTTTAGCCCATATAATCTCCATCACCTTGGCTTCACTTTCAAATAACTTTTCCTGCATAACGAACCTCCACAGACTATTTCTATAGTCTATACTATCACAATAGTCTGAACTTGTCAAGGTGCTTCACAGAAAAGTAACAAAGGCGCCGCTGTGAAGCGACGCCTTTATGTTATATCTGTTCCTCGTTTGTTGGGAGACACCTTCTAAGATCAAATAATGCTTTCATCAAGCAAATGCCTGCTATGAGGTAAACGATAAGCATAACCACTGAAATATAGGTCCATACCTCCGACAACCATGGATGTAAGCGTGTAATGATTAGGATTGCTGTCAGCATTACCGTTTGCAATGTTCTATACCGTAACAGCTTTGCGTCCTGCTCGTAGCCTTCAGGCTGATACTTGGTAGCGATAGATGCCAAGTTTGTTAGCAGCTGAAAATGAAAATATAGGTTCACAAGACTGATTATGATATCAACAAACTGCCACGCGCCATCAAGGTCAAACGAAAACCAACTTGCTAACCACGCTATAGAATGCCAACCCACAAGAATTACTCCCAATGTGTGCAGCAAAGATAGTTCGCGCTCCTCATCCTGAAGATAATTGATATCAGAAAGGAAAAGCAAATATCCAACAAATGAAGGGATAAGACTGACGGTGTTAATGTTGATGTTGAAATATATGAAGAAGTAGCCCCACGCAGCTTTTGAAATACCATCATATAGTTTCTGATAATTTGTCATTCTGCCACCCCTTCCTGCAGTTTCAAATCAAGTTGTGCTATGAGTTCATCATTAACGTATAGATCTGCCGCAAAGTATTCCGGAAGAACAGCATCACGGTTGGGGTCGAAGGTTCCACCGCCACCGTCATACGTTATAATCGGTCCCCATCCAGGTTCCGTTTTTTGACTGTTCCAGCTTTCACCATTGTTGCTACTGCCTCCTGATTGATCGCCGCTTGGAACTCTCAAATTCTCAGGACGTTTCTCCCCGGCATATACTGGAAAAATAGAAAGACCAAGTCTCTCAATTTTCTCTCTATCTTCTGCTGTTCCAAGATGAGTTAAGATTTCACTCTGCGTTCTTGCAGCTCTTGTGAACTCAGCATTTGGCTTAGGGGTGGTGTCAAAATATGATGTACTTCCAAATAAAAAGTTGTTATTTTCACTTTGGACAGTGCTTTCCACCGTGTATACGGTTTGAACTTTCGCATCAATGCGGAAATCCGAATTTGTTCCAGAATACACAATGCCGGGAAGATCAATGCATCCCCAATCTAAGCTCTGTTCGATTGCTTCGACATTTCTGAAATCCTCCAAGGTAATAACAACCCAACGTCCGTTTTCTTTTTCAGCCCTGAGATTCTGGACTACAAGATACATTTTTCCTTCTTCTTCAGGCTTACCATCGGGAGGATAATTCACCTTTATTACAAGGAGTCCCTCATAGGTGTTTTTATTACACTGCTTCAGATTGTAAATATAATATCCGCTTTGTGAATTTGGCCACTCATTCAGACCGCAATCCCAACTCGGAAAGATACCTGTCTTTTCCTTTTCGTGTATTTCATCAATGATTTCTTTCTGCATAGACTCAGGAGCACACATTACTCTATAGAGCCCATTCTGATCCAGTACCGCCTTTGCGTAGGTGTCAAATGCTCCTGCCGGTGTTGTGCATGAAGTGCTTCTTGCTGATGCCAAAGGCAACCACATCGAATTACTGGACCAATCATATATTGTAGATGCCTGCACTCCCACAACCAAGGAAAGGGTCAGGATGATAATAACACAGACTGATACCAACTTCATTCCTACAGGATATTTCTTGAATCGTGCAATAGCTTCGATTCGCTCCCGGATATTTTTACCGCCGTTATTTATGCAAGTGCTTCCGGGCGTTTTCGCAAAACGATCATTCGCCATAGAGAGAAGGATCCGTCCATAGTCTCTGCGTTCCTCGCCCTCAAGTTGTTCAAGTACGTGCTGATCACAACGAGCTTCCATATCATTGATTGCCTGATTTGCGCAGTAAACAAGAAGCGGATTACACCAGTGAATGCATCTCAATAAACAAATTAAAACGCTCCAGAGTGTGTCTCCATACTTCATATGCAAAAGCTCATGCAGAATCACCTTGTCGTCTAAATCACAGTCCGTAGGCAGCACCAAGACAGGACGAATAATTCCGCACACAAATGCGCTCGGTAATCCCGGAACCTCAATGACTTTTCCAATCTTGACTTTCTGCGCAGCTGCAATTTGTTGAATACGGTTATTGACCTCATCACTGGGCTGACATCCATTTCGTAATGCAGATCGGAGCCGGATATAAGAGACCAAATAAGTTATTACGTGGGCAACGACGCCAAGAGTATATCCTGCGAAGACCCATTGAAGAATAGTTTTCGGTATCGCTGTCATTACCGGAACGGGGAAAAGGACCTGGGTAAAGGAATAATCCCCAAACCATGATTTAATTACTTCTACAACCAACTGCCAGTGAAACAATGTATACCGCCCGTTAAGCCCCGCAGGTATCAATATCATTATTCCGAGGACTCCCCAAACGGCAAAGTGCCACTTGGGAGGAAGTTTATCCTTGAACAACGCCTTGATTACAAGCAGCAGAACCGCTACTCCGGAGGCAGTAAGGGTCTGGAGAAGAAATCCCCAAAAATCAAACATACTTACACCTCCATATTATCGAGTATCTTACGCAGACGTTCCCTTTCTTCCTGAGAGATAGGTTCTTCTTTCAAAAAGGCTGCTATAAGATCTCCAGTGGATCCACTGTAAACACGGTGGAGGAAGCTCTGTCGTTCTTGTTGCTGACAGCTCTCACGGTCCAATGTGGCATGATAAATGTGCGGGTATGTTTTCTTGTCGATCCGCACCAATCCTTTAGCCTCCATACGGGTTAGATAGGTCAGAACCGTATTACGGCTCCAGCCTGTGTTTTCATATAGTTTAGTAACGAGCGTACCAAGCTCAGCGCCCTCAGTTTCCCACAAAGCGTTCAACACGGTCCACTCTCTTTCGGACAGTTTCATCAATATACCTCCTACACTTGTAGTATCTTCTTATATACTACACCTGTAGTAACCATTTGTCAATAGATTTCAGGGAAAAGGCAGCAAAAGGCGCCGCATTTCTGCGACGCCTTTCTATTCATTTTCTTTTTTTCTGAAGGAGTATCTCGATTAGTGAAAAAACGATAAAAACAACTGCAACCAATGCAAGTGCATACCAAAAATATTCTGAGTACCAGGACTCATATCGTTGCCCCTCTATATCGCCGGGATCATACCACCAACCCATACTATGCATTTCTGAAACAATCAATGCCGATGGAATAATCAGTAGGTTTCTTATTCCAGGAAGCAGCAGTTTTAGCCGTTCTGCTTTTTTACATATTAGAAAGACAACAAAGATTATTACACTCGCCAATAGACAAGCAAGGCCAATAAGCACAACTGCAGTATAAAGAAATGTTGTTTCATTCGGATTATAGTCAAAATACGGGGCAATAACGAATAATGCACCTGCGATGACTGTCAGTGCAAGTTGTATCATGGACATCTTCTTACGTGTTTTACTAATAGGTTCGTTTAGTTTCTGTGGAAGCTCACCATTTGTAATCCATGCCAGATACGGTTTTTTACACTTCAAATATACCAGTGCAAGTATTAGAACAATACCGCCAAAGAACACTGTAAAATAACTATACGGTGTCACAACACTATTCACATAATCTGACGTAATCAATATAAGAGGAAGGGACATTAGTACAACTGCGAAAATAGCATAGAATGCTGCAAAGGACATTGTACCCAAGGTGTTATTGAACCTTGCAACCAATGACTCATCTGCCATTTCAAACAATTCATTATCGGTTTTTACATCTTTTGTTCTGCTCACGGCAAGAACGGCAATAACCAATGCACACGCCTCAAACAAGAGCATCACAGCAAAACCGATAACGGGACGGTAAAAGCCGTAGGAGATTCCGAACATACAAACAAGTCCAACAATAGCTACAGCCAATGAGATCCATATCAAAGTTTTGAAACCGGAAAGTGTTTTAGTTACAAGATTCCTAACCTGCTTTTCCACTCTCGGTTCTTTCTTTTCAGCGGGAGCTGATTCCAAAATGCGTTCACCCTTCAGCAGTTCATCACAAGTAACGCCGAACATCTCTGCCAGAGCAGGGATGACCGACAGATCCGGGGCGCACTCATCACGCTCCCAACGGCTGACAGCTTTATTGGATACATTCAGACGGTCTGCAACATCCTGTTGAGTCATACCGTTTGCTTTTCTTAGTGCGGCAATAAATTGCCCAATTGAATTCTTTGCCATAACAAAGCCTCCTGATGAAGTTTATTTTCAACCTCATTCTACAAAAATGGTATCGGGAATAACAGCCCGTATACCGAAAATCAGTCTCGCAAAGTGAGAATAAGGGTAGTTTTTCATCTGTAGACTCTATTATAACACATAAAATGCGTATTTCTATGAACAATTTCGCAAAAGGTAAAGGCGCCGCAATTCTGCGACGCCTTTAGTTAATGCGTATTACTTTTCGATTTCCATAAGGTTGATTTGACCAAGTGCGATAAGATCCTGAATTGCTGAAGTGATCTCGGTCATTACCGTTTCGCTTTCATCCTTCTTGCCTGCATTTTCAATATAAACCGTACTTTCACCAAGTTCAAAGGTGGCATAGTAGATGACAGTTTTACCACTGCTGAAATACCCAGCATTAACAGAAACGCCGTCCACATCCGATGCCTTTTCTTCTCCTTCAATAACAAGATCGCTGATACTCACGTCAGGAGCCGATACAAGTAGTTTCATATCATCATACTTGCCTTCAATACCAAGGATACTGTCATTCTCGTTATTAAAAAGAGCATAACCGGTAACAGGTAAATCACCGAACAAATTTGTGATTTCATCCTCAGTCAGATCCCTCGTGCTGATCTCAAATGCGATATCAAACTGTGCGACACCGCCATCCGACTTAACGAAGTTGATCTTGTTTCCGTTGTCCAATGTTGCAATCTGCTCATTGCCTCCGAACAGACCACTCTGGAATACACCAAACCCAATAACGGCTACGAGTGCAAGGCAAGCTGCAATCGCACCCCATTTCATCCAAGCAGGGCGGCGAACAGTTTTTGCTTCGCCGGTATAGGCGGTGGCTTCATTGACATATTTCTGATCAATATTGCCGATGGTTTCAGAGATTCTGTTTTTTCTCATAAAGATACTCCTTCCTTAATCAAGTGCTTTCTCAGCTTTTCCCGTGTGCGAGAAAGCCGAACCGAAACATTATGGTTGCTTGTATGAAAGAGTTCCGCAAGCTCCGAGATCGAATCCGAATGCCAATAACGACGAACAAACATTATTCTGTTTTCTTTGTCCAGGGTTGCAAGAAAGTCATCAATGATTCGAGCAACCTCGCCGGCATTGAATTCATCCTCAACAGAGGCGGAAGCCGGGAAACAGTTTTCCAGTTCGTCAAGTGCGACATCGTAGATGCTGTTTCGTTTTGCTGCGGTATTTGTGTGATACTTTTTAATAGCAAGATTACGAACGATACGACAAACATAACTCAAAAGCGGATTTGGTTTTTGAGGCGGTATTGTATTCCACGCTCCGAGATATGCGTCGTTTACGCATTCTTCGGTATCCTGCCGATTATTCAGTATGTTGTTTGCTACTCTCGTGCATACAGAGCCGTACTTATTCGATAGTTCAATGATTGCCTGCTCCGAGCGCTCATAGAACAACTCAATTATTTTACTATCGTCCAAACTGCTCACCATCCTTTCTGCCTCACCTTTATACTACGGATTCGGAAGCATTTATCTCACATTATTTGAAATTATATCAAAAAAATATGTATTTTTCTATGGACAGCGAAAAGGCGCCGCATTTGAAGCGACGCCTTTGAATTATAGATTATTTTGATTTGATAAATCCGCATCCAAATGTTCCTGCCAAGAGTACGGTGATGATAACACCGATCACTGTGATGTAATCAAATCCGAACATCAGGGGCATAAGGGATGCTGCGGTTGCAAAACCGGCAACATTCATAATCGCGGTGTTCAGTCCCTTGCTGGGCTTGAACAGATAGATAGCAACCAGGACAAGCAGAACGCAGGTCAGGATCGCTGTGATGAACGGGCCGAAGTTGGCATAGCCAAACGGCGTCAAGCTGAAATAAGAATATGTCCTACACCACGGCTCACCCTCGGGGTTGGCAAAGTTCAGCACAGCACCGTTAGGCAGAAGCTCAAGGATCAGAGCAATGAGAGGTAATACAACAAAGAGAGTCTTTTTCATCTTCATATCATTGCCTCCTTATTTCAGTTCAGTACCGCCCCATTCAACAACAGTGAAACCATTACGTTCGGGTGCGGTCAACTCCTGCTCAGGCAGATCCACAGCGGTCTCAGATGCCTGCCAAGCCATAAAGACACGAATCAGCGTGTCGGGAGCAGGATCTACTTCGAGCTGTGCTGCATCGGTGTAAATGTCAGTCTGGAAGGAAATGATATTATATGGGTTCTGCTCCATCAGAGGCAGCCAGTACACGATGAACTCATTGGCTTCACGACGGGTAAGGCCGAGCTTATCCAGAGCATTCTCAAGGAACGCGGCGGTGTCTTCGCCCTTAACGCAGAAGCCTTTGGAAAGATCGTACTGTGCGTAGGTTTCGCCCTCCCAGTAAAGATAGTTATAAGTCTGTCCTTTCGCATCGGTCAGCGTTCCGTCCGGAGAGGCCGTAACCGTCCAACCATTGTTATATGCCGGGTAGGTGCAGGTCAGCTTACCATCAAGTGTAAGTTTAACGGACACGTCCATTCCTTTTTCGGGATACAGATAAATAACCGGCTTGTATGCTGCGTTAGGATCCGGTTGCCAATCACTTGCTTCAACCGATGTGAAATCACATTCCACGCGCTGATTTTCCTGGTCATAATAGACGTTGGAATAGGTTGCTGTAATTTGGTCGCCCACACACCATTCATCAGATAACGTTCCGTTGAGCTTGATTTCATAGGGCATCGGAATAACCGTTCTTGCAAAGAAGCAGTTGGAATAGATCTTCGTAATCTTAATATGGTCAAAGATATTATGGTCATACTTTTCTGCAGTCGATTTATCCAACCATTGCTCGGTGTATTCTAAATGGCTAAGGTCATCGGACAGTTTCCAGCTTGTAGCATTAACCTGAGCCGGATAAGATTCCATAACATCGCCTTTATAGGTTACTTTAACAACGCTACCAACCTCAACCTCAATTTTCTCCAGGTCAGACATTCCGAAGGAAACTTTGTCGGTGCTCATGAGCATTGCACTATCTCCAACGGGCTGTACGGTGATAGATGTACCGTTTATTTCAAGGACAGTAGCTATGAAGCTATGCTCAACCTTGTCTTCTTCGTAGTACCAAAGACCGTCAATGGATTTGAAATTGTATGGGAAGAAATACACCCGTGTCTTGTCGTAAGTGCTATCGCCCGTGAGACGGTTCCAATCCACGATCTTATAGGTCAGAGCAGTGTATTCCCGTGTGCCGCCATCCTTATATACACCTGTCGGAATGGGGATCACAAGAATGGCTAACAAAACAACGATAACTATGGGTATCCATATTTTCTTTTTCATCGTGGCACCTCCTTATTCACCATATTCTACATCAATAATTTTACCTTCATGTGTGATGGTAAAGACCTGATCTCCTCCGGCTGTGTTTTTCTTTGAGAAGCTTACAGTCCAAAGACCTTTCTCGGTATCAAATCTTGCGCTCGTCTGATTGTATTCAACAGTAACATCTTTCTTTGCAAGGTCGATGACCTGTTGTTCAGTCAGAACGCCTTCTGCTAACTTAACAGAGCTGAGAATTTGCATTGCTTCATCACCATATTGACCCCACCATTTATCGGCACCTTCATTCATTGCCACATAGGATCCGGCCATGCCTCTGAAGCTGATAAAATCCCAAACTTTCTTGTTATCATAGGTGCCTTGCCACGCTTTATATTCTCCGACAGTAATTTCCTTTTCTTCGAGACCTGTACCGCAAACACCAAACGCAGTATAGTACCACATTTTGATTTTACCTTCGGTTTGGTCTGCAGGCCAGAAGGATATACAATACTCGTCGGGACTGTTTCCACGTTCCGTTTCATATTCCCAACCGTGAGGAATGGTGAGCGTGATGTTAGAATATGCACCTGACTCACGCACAGTAGCCGGTTGAGTCTTAGGATTTATGCCATCTAAATACACGACTACGTCAGACTCACTTGCGACATTGATATCCTTTTCTGGCTCTATCAAAATATGCCATTCTGCCATATCACAGGTACCGACCTCTGGAACAATGGAACGAATACTGATATAGAGTTTTCCATTAGAACCTAATTTCACATTATCTACATTATGACGGTTTGAGCCGCTGCCTTCTTCCAGGAGAACCATCACAAGAATTTGGTCCTCAAAATATTCAGCGTTGTACTTATCGCAGGCATCAAGGAAGCCAATTGTACTGTCCGAAGCAGGATCTTCTCTGCGTTCAAGGCTGTATTTTTCCTTGTTCTCGTTATAATAAGAATTCAATTCATCAACAGAGCGAATGATTTTAACCACCGGATATTCAACATCTTCGTTGTATCCATTTGTGCGAATATACTGAGGGGTAAAATCGACAAAGGTTTTCTTCACATCACCGCTTGTATCCCCAACACGGGTAACGGTAAACTCTGCCCATAACTCGCATTCTGTGCTTTCGCCACCTCGCCCTTTATCATAGACAAAGCAATCTGAGGTAAACCGGTATTTGCCGTTTTGAGAAATATCAAAGATATCGGTCAGATTGTAAGTTTGCTTCTGTGAGGATTTGGAACGCAATTCATAACCTATATCAGTAAATGCAAGGTTATCGAGGGTTACACAGCTTTTCCATTCGCCGTTTGTCTCTTTTTCAATTTCATAATCTTCGCCGTAAACCACATCATAAGAAGTTTCGTTGTTCCATTTAACCTCAAGTTTAATTTCTTCATCATTCCAGATTGCATTTACAATCTGAACGTTCATACCTTCAAAAGTGGTATCTGTCTTGCCGATTTCGATGGTGGCCTTATCCGCTTTTATTATGCCATCTGCATGCCGACCAACATTTTGATTGCAGGCGGTGAGACCCACCAAAAGCAAGATAGATAACACAAGAGCTATTATTCGTTTCATTGGGAATCCCCCTCCCATGTAATTGTTAATCCAAGCATATCCAGCAGATTAGAACGCTGGTCTTCTGTCAAAGTAGTTTCTTGCTTCGTTGTTTCATTGATCAATTTGTCCCCGGAAAGAGAATATATGGTTTGTGTGCCATTCTCGGTGGTAAAGATTATTCTAAATCCAGAAGACAGATTGGTGGTTCCGCTTTGCGAATAGTCCTTGTTTTCCGTTAACGCATCATCTTCTGCCTCTTCATTGACAGATTCCTTATTACCTCCACCGGAGCTCACAAAGGACGATTGGACGGTATAGTAAATCTGCGCCACCTCATCGACATCATCCTTCAGGATTGTGGACTGTGTGGCAGTACCGGTGCTCATAACCTCTACACGAACAAACGCTGCGTCAGTACCATCAACACCACCCATCATGTCCATACCTTCTCCAGCACTATTATTACTTTTATTTGCCGGCATCATTGCAGGTAGTATCATAATCGACCACACGGTAACAATCAGGCAGAGAGGGATACACAGAGCCAGGATGCGATTGCGGTTTCTCTTACGCTCTTTTATTCGTTTTTCACTACGACGGAAAACTTCCGCCGTGCATTCATTTATTTCTCTCATAATAACAGCTCACCATCCTCTCCAAGAATGATGCGAAGTTCCTTTTTAGCGCGATATAACAGGTTATCTACTTGTTTTCGGTTTTTCTTCATAACCTTGGCTGCTTCGTCATAGGTCATCTCTTCAAAATAGATTAGGTGTATGACAACACGCATATCCTCCGGCAGTTTAGAAATAGCAGCGTGTACCACACGCTTTCGCTCATCGGCAAGGACAAGTTCTTCCAGTGTTTTCTCATCCTCAAGACCTTCTGCCTCGGACAGTTCGACAAAGCTCAATACCTTACGATGTTTTATGTAATCGAGCGCACGACTGCGACCAAGCATAAAGACATAGGTTTTGAGCGTCACCTTGAAATTGTACCGATGTTTATGTACGACAAGATCCGAAAAGGTATCTATCGCAATATCTTCGGCTGCGTGAACGTCATGCACATAACCATCAATGAAGAATACGAGACTGCGAAACAGCTCCTTCATTATCTCGTTAAAGGCACTTTCATCACCATCAAGGAAACGGCGGTAGCTACTTGCGCCGTTATCCATATAGGTTCCTCCTAAACTTGGGATCACGTCTGACCCCTTCACTTATTATACGACTGAGCAGGGTGCAGTTCCTTATTAGAAAACGCAAAAGCCCGTAACTTTTTTACAAGTTACAGGCTTTCAACATCGTCCGTGTTCTGTTCGTGGCAGGCTGATGATGCCTATAACCAAAACTTATTCTACACCGTGCATTCCCATTTTTTCTCGCAGATCTCCGAGGCTCTTATCATACTGGGACTGCGAAATTGCATGTTTCTCAAGGAAAGTGTCAAGCAAGTTTTTTTGTTTCAAAAACAACTGAACCTTTTGCCAACGTTCCCTGGTCATCAAGTTACAATGACCGGTTCTGATTTCATTCATCAGACTCACTTCAAGTCCCTCGGTCTTATGCTGATATACAAAACCCAGTTTGGTCTGTACTTTTCGGGATTTTTCATTACCATCGTAGTACCCACACCACACAGCTCGCATACCAAGTTTCTCAAAGGCATAGCGAAGCAGTTCACGGGAAGCTTCAGGAATCAGCCCTTGTCCCCAAAACGGTTTACCAATCCAGTAACCAAGCTCACATTCATCATCTCTATCGGTCATATCGGTATGTCCATTCAAATGCAATCCTATGCTACCAATGGGCTTACCTTCCTTAAGACAAACAGCATATGTTTCTTGTCGTGAAAGTACATTTCTTATTATGTCTCGGCTGTTCTCCACACTTGTATGCGGTGGCCAGCCGGCAGGCGGTCCAACTTCTGGATCACTTGCATATTTATATAGTTCTTCGGCATCTTCCTCCGACCATGGACGAAGGATGAGCCTTTCCGTTTCTAATGTCATTTATCTCACCGTTACGCCTTCCAAACAGCCTTTAAAATTGCACCGAGCTTCGGAGTAGTTCCATACATCAGAACACCCACACGATAGATCTTTGCGGAAAGAACTCCAACACCAATGGTGGAACCAATCAGAATGGCTATGGAGATCAGAATTTCATACAGCGGAACTGTGCTCATACAGATCCTTGTAAACATCGCCATCGGTGATGTGAACGGAATGTAGGAGCAAACAGTCATAATGGTGTTATCAATATTGCCGGAAGACATCGAGAACATAACCACAAAGAACGCGATAATGAAGAGCATCGTTATCGGCATAACCGAGGTGTTGATATCCTCCAGTTTTGAGGCTGTAGATCCCACTGCACCAAACATAAAGGCATAGATGAGGAAGCCCAAAACGAAGAACACAAGCATATACACAAACAGCTCCGGCGGAATATTAAAGATGGAGTCCACAATCTCATTCCCGCCCCAGTAAGACTTATTGATGTTATAGAACAGGAGAGCCGAACCGAAAATGGCAATCAGCTGAACAAGACCCGCGATGCAGGAAGCCAGTACCTTACCGAACATCATAGAGGTAGGCTTGGCACTGGTAATCAGCACTTCCATTGCACGGGAACTCTTCTCGGTTGCCACGTTCGTTGCCACCATCTGACCGTACAGAAGGATAACCATATACAACGCAAAGATCATTATGTAGGTATAGAAGAAGTTCTGAAACTGATCCTTACCGAGACTTTCAACCTCGCCGGTAATCTGGATGTTCATGACCTCGCCTGCCTGCTCCACAGTCATACCACCGTTGATCATTGCATTCATCTGATAGATCTGCTGCAGGACCTCGGTAGCAATCTCAGAGTTCATATCATACATAGAGAGATTGTTAACGTAGTAGGTAAAGGATGTCGGTCCGGTCATCACAAAGGCGCATTCTACTTCGCCTGCCGTGATCTTATCTTTGATAGCAGACACATCATCGCCGAAGCTCTGCACATCATAATCTACGAATGCTGCAGCGAAGGTCTCGCGTACCATATCCTCCTGCGCCGAATCTTCCGCCATAACAAGCATTACGGGAAGATCTGCAGGAGTATCCACAGTATCTTTCTTTTCAAACAAGGTTGTAATGCGCGGGAAGAACATCACCACAGCAATCAGCAGGGCAAGGAAGATCGTAACACCCACAAAAACCTTGTTCTTGAGATAGTATTTCAGTTCAAATTTCAGTATCTTTCCAAACTGTTTCATCGCTTAGTCCTCCTTTGTAGCGTCGCCTGCATACTCGACAAAAATATCGTTGAGGGAGGGTTCAAACACCTTAACCTCATCAATATCATAATTCTCAACCAATCGTGCCATAACTGTCTTCTTCTCATCGGCAGAAGCAAGCTGAATCATCAGATCACCGTTTTCCATAACGGTACAGACGTCACCGAAGTCTGCCAGGATCTTTTCAGAAGACTCTGTACGGACAGCCAAACGTTCGCGGGGATAATCTCTTTTGATGTCGTGCAGATCACCATGCAGTGCGACCTTACCGGCATTGAGGATGGCAATGCTGTCGCAAAACTCCTCGATGTAGCTCATCTGATGACTGGAGAACAATACAATTTTGCCCTTTCCGATCTGCTCCTTCACCACATCCTTAAGCAGCATTGCATTCACGGGGTCCAAGCCCGAGAACGGCTCGTCGAGGATCACAATATCGGGATCGTGTGCCAATGCGGTAATGAGCTGTATTTTCTGCTGATTACCCTTGGAGAGCGTATCCAGGCGCTTGTTGCGATACTCGGTCATACCCAGTCTGCCGAGCCAGTAGTCCACCGCCGCTACCGCGTCCTTGTGGCTCATACCTTTCAGCTCTGCAAAATAGGTAAGCTGATCAATAATAATCTTTTTCGGATACAGACCTCTTTCTTCGGGAAGATAGCCGATACCGATTTTGTTGTAATCAATTGGCTGACCATCGATCAGCACTTCGCCGCTGTTTGCGGGAAACACATCCATTAAAATACGGATAGACGTGGTCTTGCCGGCACCGTTTCTGCCGAGTAGTCCGAAGGCTTTGCCACCCTCAGCTTTGAATGAAACTCCGGTGAGAACTTTCTTCTCACCAAAGGATTTTTCTATGTTTCTAAGTTCCAGTATCATTTGTCTTTGTCCTCCCATACTGATTTTACAGTGCTGCATTAACGATCAGCTCATCCAACTTTGTCTGCACTGCCTTCTGGTCTTTTTCAGCAGAAGCAAGCATTGAAGCAAGCTTGTCCAGCACCGCCTGTATTTGTTTGATAACGTTCTTAACTTCAGCCTGCGATTCTTCGATTTTATCGAGAACAGCCCAGTCTGCGAATAGGCCATCAAAGAAGTAATCGGCAAAACGAAGGAATCCATCAATATTTACCTGCATTTCAGCACGGATGGTGACGTCGGCAAGCTCAGTCTTAAATCGTCTGAGCTGTACCTGCAGATGTTCAATTTCTTCCTGAGCATCATCGAGAGAACTGTGCTTTGCAAGGTCAGAAATCAAACCACCACCAAGAAGATCCCAGGTACCCCAACCTTCGGCATCATCAAGTTCCGAAAGGACCTGCTCGGCAATGTTCTTTGCCTTGGTTCCGGCAGAGATTGCTTCTCTGATTTCCTTTTTCTGATTTTCCAGATTAGATATCTGCTCCTCATACTGAAGGATCTTTTCAGAGACGGGGGTTGCCGTCGATTTCAGCAGTTGAACCTTCTGCTTGAGGGCATAGGCATATTTCATCTCAATGTCTTTTAGCGTGGCAAGCTCGTCCTCATATCGGCTGATACGTCGCTGAACGAGATCCATTTCCTGCATAGCTACATCGTATTTCGCTCTGGCTGTTACCGCCTCACGACGCTGCTCATCAAGCTTTTCTTCTTTCTTACCAACGATACCATAGAACAGTGCAGTAAGTCCCCGTCCTTCCAAACGGTCCACATCGGACTGCTCTTTTTCCATAACATCCCTCAAATTGCTGACCTTCGATTCAAGCTCAGTTCTCTGGGTGTATAGTTCTTTCAACAGTGCCTGCAGGTGCTTCTTTCTTGCGATCTGTTGTTGCAATGTCTGTAATTCTTCGTCGTAATAGGTCATTTGCTTATCCTCGATTCTGTGCTTTTTCTATACGTTCTTTCAGTACGTTAACCTCGTGTCCGTGGATTGGATCCTCGAACTGGAATTTTCTTGTTTTACCACGCACATCGGTAAATTCAAAGAAAAAGTAATATCTTCGTTCTGCCGCCTCATAGTAATGTGCTCTTGTGCGAACTACCTTTTTAATTCGTCTGCAACTTGCAATTTCGTGGTAATCATAATATTGTCCGTCAAAAGCGTTGGTTCGGCAATAAAAACCATTCTCCTTAATCTCTACCTTGAAAAATGTATTATTGTTGATCAGGTAGATGAGTACGAATAGTGCGATCGCAACACCCGGAACAGCCAAATACATCTGTCCGGTTGCCTTTATAATAACCGCATCAATAATAGCAACCACAATAAGCAGTACAATAGCGATGACAATTCTTGTCCTTCCAAATACCTTACCATCAATAAGGTATTCTGTCTTTTCATTTCTGTCCTCAGTAAATTCTTCACACGCAGATACTTCGATTCTTTTGATAAGGTAATTCACTGCTTTTTCGTCAGCAAAGAAAAATTGAAAGCGTATCACAGGGATACCGGGAATCTCAATGTTACAGTAATCTTCCTGCGCTCTATTTTGTGCTTCTCCGGAATTGATCCACGCTTTTTCCACTTCGGCATAGTTGTAGAACTTACCATTGTTCGGACCGGTCTGATAATAAAAGCCGTCCTTACCAATCAAAACCTTGAAAAAAGCAAGCCTATAAA
>ERZ773235.199-NODE-199-length-86101-cov-8.938661_pt1 | contig 86101 bp, 78 predicted proteins | sample MGYA00580522_ERZ773235 | MGnify/ENA primary metagenome ERZ773235 (study PRJEB29015, sample SAMEA2737797) | human gut metagenome | biome: human gut; feature: human-associated habitat; material: faeces | place: China | collected 2012 ... | reverse complement strand
TTGTCGCTTTGCAAGCAAAATCCCACTAAACCCTATAGGTTGCGGATTTGAGGTTATTATGGAGTTTGCTGTTGAGCGTCTTGACATAGCCATTGTCGGTGGCATTCACTTTCTTGGCTTGTGAGCGAAAACCAGTGAAGGCATTGCCGTTTTGTCCGAACACACCCTTGCTGATGCTCAGTTCCATCACTTGATCTTTCCGCTGTTCTGCGTTTCCCTTCTTGGAATCGAGGATATAGCCCAATGCCATGTCGCTCCCCACCAAAGTTGCCAATGACTTCCAACTACCGATACCGCCCATAGTCACGGCATCCACTACCGAGGCGGTAGCCCTTCCAGCAAACTTCTCCGTCTTGCTTGGCTTATAGGCTTTCTCGCCACGAGCTTCTATCTCAGCCGTCAATGGTGACTTCATCAGTTCTTCTTGCAGTCCCCAGATGCTGTTTTGTGCTGCCTTTCGCAAGATGTAGTCCATCGTTGATTTGGGTGTATTGTCCTTGACGAGCTTCCCAATCATCAGGTCTTCCATCCTTTGTGCAACGTATGCGTATGCCAAATCCTCGCCACAGGCTTTCGACAAAGCGTCATATTTACTTCGTCCAATTTCCTTCACCACGGCATTGCGCCACTCGCCAGCAAGAAGAGCCAAATCCTTCACGATGTTTTTGTCCTTCCATATCTTCTGGTTGCACATCACTAGATAGTCCTCCGTGGTTTTGCTGTTCCATTTGCCTGTTTGCTTTAGAACAAACTCGGTGTTGTCGGCATACGGATTGGCAGAAGCAAGCACTCCTGCCAAACTGCTCTGGTATCTGCCTCTTTCCTCCAGTTGCTTGTGAGTCAAGTCATCTCGCACCTGTTTCATAACAGGTGCCAGCTTGCCGTCAAAATATCCTTGAAGGCAATACTCCAGTTCGGCAAAGCGTGTAGGGTTCTTGATTGTACTCATTATAGCGTTACGTTTAGTTGACCTAATATCTGTTCTCTTGTCTGTTCGATGGCTTGGTGATACACTTCCATCTGTTTTGGAAAGTATTCCTCCAGCCAAGAGTCCTTCTCTATTCTGTCATGGATGAAGAGGATGGCTTGCTGCAGTTCTATCTCCACGGAGCATTCTCCTTCCTCTCGGTTATTGAACCACGCCTTTGTCCACCATCTCACTCCTGCACGGTCGGGATAGACGCTCACCAACCTTGGAATATCAAAGCTCTGCACATCGATGTCCAGTTCAGCAAGCGGGTCGATGATGCCACTCGTCCTTATGGCTTCGTCATGGAGTTTTTTTTTAGAACTTCGCTCAATGTGGACAGATAGATGCCATGCCGCAATGCCAGATAGTTCAAGAAATCCGCAATCAGCAGGTTCTGCACTTTGCAAGCCAAGGGCATAGCTCTCTGCCCGATGCCTAACGGATTGCTGATGGATGGCATAGCTTCATAGAAATAGTGTTTTGCTGCTGATAGCGAAAAAATGTTTCTCAGCGACTGCTCTGCATGTTGCGGTGTCACATACATACCTTTATACAGGTCTTCCATATACGATGGCATGAAGCGTAGCATCAGTTCTTCTATCTCTTTCTGATCTTTGTCATACTGTGTGGCTATATTCATGTCGTAGGTCTCAAACTCAGGAAAACCAGTCTTACCGGTCTGTTCCATTGCCTTCACATTGCCATATAGCATGGTCAGAAAATCAATCGGATTGATTTCCTTGCCGTCAAACTTTACCTCGAAATGCAGTCTGTCACCGCTCAATGCCACGATGTTTCCTGCCTTCACGCTTTGTCCGAAGTTCACGAACACGTTGGCAAGGTGGGCGTAGGTCACTTCATATTTGCCGTAGCGTATCACTTGGTAGATGCCGTGTGTCGCATCATTGCCAATGCCCGATACCGTTCCGCTTGCCAAGGCAGACAGCAGATAGTGATTTGCCTCAAAGTCCAGTCCGTGATGGAAGAACACGGTTCCTGTTACAGGATGCTTCTGTTTGCCATAGCCAAGTGTCAGTTCCACATCCTTGCCTCGCTCCTCAAAGGGCATGCAAAAGCCGCTTTTTGATTGCAGCATCATTTCTTCTGTATATCTCATGTTGTTGTCGTTTTATGTTTTTATCGTTTCATACCTCCACTGCGTGTGGTAGTTTCTGCTTCGTTCACATTTCTTCCCTGACCACCATCACCACTGACGATGTTCTTGATATTTGAATTGTTGCCGATGAGCATCATGCCGAGCATGGCTCCTGCTATTTTGCCAAGCCATCCGAAACGTCCGAAGGTGAGGAACGCTGCTGTCACCAGTCCTGCAAGGCTCAGTCCCGACACGTTTCCTTTCCCTAAGTTCTTGAAAAAGTTGCCGAACATCTCCAGTCCGTTGCCTCCAAAGATGCCACGGAAGAAGTTGCTCATTCCGCTCCACTTGCTGTTGATGTCGCCCATGGCACCATTCACTGCATCCACGGCTTCTCCAGCCTTGTTCTTCAATCCTTTTACATCTTCCACGGCTTCGGATATTTTCTCCGTGGTGTCTTTTCCGACCACCACGTCACTGGCTATCTCCACCATGCTCTTGTCGTTGACAAGGTTCTGCCATGCCACATATCCTGCTGCGCTGCCCACGGCGGCTGTTTTCATTGCACTTCCTGCGCCTCTTAGTGCTTGGGTGGGATGCACAGCCGTATTGCTTGCAGATTTCAGTCCTTGCTTGGCGACACTACCTGCACCTTTCAAGGCACTGCCGCCATACTTTGCTATCTTTGCCCATATACTCATAGTCGTATCCTTTTATTATTATTTGATCTTTCCGTTTCGCTTCCATCTGTTCATACAGTCCTTCACGATGGCTTTCTTGTCTGCCTTGTCGTGGCTACCTTCCTCTATCTCTGCCCAGATGTCCGCCATCGAGGTGTACTTTACCGCCTTGGTCAGCCGTTGCAGCTTTTTGTTCATTACCTTCAGCTTGGGGCGGATGCCGAAAACGATTTCCACTCGTTCTTTCTCGGTCATCTTGTTGCCTGACAAGCATACAAGCCTGATGTCATTTACTATCTCCACGCTGCCCATAATCAACTCCCGATAGATCTTGTTGCGCTTGGCTGACAGTGCCACAGCAAGGGCATTGTTCGGATGTTTATCCAGTTGTTTGGTGAATCCTCCCAAGTTATCCACCAGTCGGTCTATCTCGTGATAGAAGCCATATACCTGTGCAGCATACACCACGATGGAGCGGAACGAGTCCAAGTAGTTGTTGAACTCTCGTTGCAGATTGGTGGTTCCTTCCACTTCCTCTTTCAACCATATATGACCAGTGGTCTGCATCAGCATCACCTTCTCCTGGTTCTTCAACTCCTTTTCAGCCTTGTCTGTATAGGCGTATATCATTCCTGCCAACACAGGGTCGTTCTGGGCTTGCATCTTGCAGACAGAAAGCAACATGATGACAAAGCAAAATATCCATGTTCTCATACTCGAATGCTTTTATATAATTATGGTGTACTGACTTTGGCAGCTCTCCGCCACCGTCCCAATGCTTGCGTAGCAATCTCACCATTACTTCTGTCTATCATCCCTGCCGTGACATTGTTCCACACATCACTCATTGTATAGTAGCGGATGCTCAGATACAGTTTGTTGAGCTTCTTTTGGAAAGCAGATAGTTTGTCGTTTAATGCCCACAATGTCTTGGAGCGGTCTGCTCCTGTCAGCATATTCTCTGTGCCACCTTTTGCCACGGCATCGTTCAATAGATTGAAAACCGATACCAGTTCCGTTGCCGTCTCGATATACAGGTTGTTCATGCTCATACTTGCCACAATGCCCTGCGGATTGCCCTTAATGGCTGTCTTCAACTTGGCGAGCGTGATGAAAATCTTCACGCCATCATCATACAGATGGGTACAGGCTTTCAGCGAAGAGGCATAGCCGTTCACTGATTTCAAGTAGCTGTTGTACTTCTTCTCCCATTTGTGTATCTGGTTAAACTCAGCAGCCATTGTATTCTGCAACAACGCCGTCTTGGTCTGTCCGTTGATTTGCTTTTCAATCTCACTGTTGATAAGTTCATTGCCTTCTGCCAATGCCATCCATTCCAAGGGATTGGATGACACCAATTGTGCCTTGGCTTTCGATGCCGTTGCTATGCCGATAATTGCTATCAACCATATCTTACCTATTTGTAATCTCATAGATGCTCCTCCTGCGTTTGCTGGTTTCTACTCGTTCTCTGATGGTTGTCACCAGTTCTTCTTTCATCGGTACTCCGATAATGTCAAGCCTTGGTGTCGTTCTGTCTCCAGAATATATGCTCACGGTTTTCAATCGGAATAGTTGCTGCATGAATGTCTGACTCTCATTGAAATCCACCACACGATACAGTTCCTGATAATCTACTTCCCGATGAAACACGCCATGTTCAAACACCAATTGTTCGTTACTGATGATGTACCGCATCCTGCATAAATAGACAAGCCGATATGCCAAACATAGGGAAAGCAAGAGCGAGAGGACAAACACCAAAGTGGAGAGGACGGCATCATCAATCCTGCATATACAAAACCTACACTTATAAGCACAAGCAAGTGCAGCTCGTTGATGACGAACTGCATCCAATGGGGCTTGATGATGATGTTTCTATACCGATATGTCTGCTGCATAGTTCTCCTTTTTGATAATGACACCGTGCTTCATCTGCGAAAGCCCGATGTCCGTTCCTCTTTTTCTTGCTGTTTCCGTTCTTGCTCTTGTTGCATTCTCTCAGCTTCCTGCTCCTTGGCAAATTTGGAATAGTCAAAGTCTATCTCACCTTGGTCTATCAGCCTTTGGTCTTTCTTACCAAGCAGGGCATCATTCCAATCCTTGTATTGTCCTAAAGGATGAAAGGCTTGCACCGTGAAGTCTGCAAATCCCATTTCCTTGGCGATTGCTTTGAAGTTCTTCACAAAGCCACGTCCTGCCTCGTCTTTGTCAAAGCCCAAATAATGGTTCGCTTGTCGGGTCTCTTCCAGCATTCCCTTTATTTGCCCCTTTGTCGGTGTACCTCCAGTCGAGACATACACGCTCTTCACCGGGTTGATTTGGTACTCTGCCATGGCATCGTATGCACTCTCAAACCATAGAATATTTGTGGCTTCTTTCAATGGCTTACCTGTCAGGTTGGCTATCCACAATCCTTCACTGCTGTTGCTTCCTTCTGCCTTGCCTTTGTATGCCTTGCCGTCCTCTCGCCTGGGTCTGCCGCGCTCTTCCAATCCAACGATGCTGTCCGGCTTGGACGGCAAGGATAGTGGAAAGGCGAGATTGGCAAAGCTCAGTCCATCTGTCCGATGTCTGGTCGCCAAGAAGAATTGTTTGTGAAAGGCAAACTGTGTCCTCATATTGATGCCTCGTTCCTTGAAATAGGGATAGAGTTTCCGTTGGGTGTCCTTTTCCCTTGGATTGAAACGCAAGATGTCATAGTCTGACAGGTTGAAGGGCTTGGCATCTCGCTTGGGTTCTGCCACTCTGCTTTCACGCACGTCAATGGGATTGTTCAACAGTCTGTTGCATACCACATTCACCAGTCTGTCCAATGACATCCCTGGCTTATAGTCGTCAAACAGCGTCGGATGCTCCTTGATGAAACCTATCACATTATAGTTTTTCTGTTCTGGTGGCTGAAAACAGCACTTGCCATTGCCTGTGACAATAAACTTGTCGCCTCTCACTCGCTGTCCATGACTGTCCACCTTTACATACGACGGATAGCGCAAGCCATCTCGTTTGTTCAACTGATAGCCTGCGTCCACCAGCAGCTCCTGTATGTTCAGACGCTGTAAGAAATCATTATATGTCAGTTCGTTGTTTGCCATAAGCGTATTCCGTTATAGTCCTTTCCCCATGTGAGGATGCAATACTTCTTGGTTCATGGCAGCCTCAAAGTTTCTCGCCGCCACATCCATTGGCGTATCTACTCCTGGCTTGAAGTAGGGACGAGGTGGCGCAGGTGCTGCACCATGATGGTGGTCAACTATCACTACAGGTGCGCCATGTGGACGATGTAGCTCACTGCCTACTTCTGCAGCAACACTCAATCCTGCTAACAGTGCAGCTCCAATCTTTGTTCCCAAACTGGTACGGTCTTTCATATCTACCTCACCGAATATCTTGGAAAAAAGTTTCATGCGATGGTAGTCATCCACTGCCATGAACTTGTCATACTGCTTCTGCGTTATCTCGTGGCTTACTCGCTCACCGTTGATGATGGTTGTCATGAGGAACTTGCCTTCTTGCTCCGCTGGCTCCACTCGTATCTCACCAACAGTTACTTCTCTGCCATGCTTGCCTTCACGGAACCATCCCTTGCTCTCGTCCAAGTCCTGCCCATCCACAACACCTACTTTATTGTTCATAGGTTCTTGCTGCACTTGCAGTGGCTCGACGGTAGATTGCAACTGCATCTTGCCGTCCAACTCCTGCTGCACCTCTGGACGCAAACCGATATGGATGCGCTCCTTGCTGTTGAGCATGTCCATCGTTATCTTGTCTGCGAAATCGTCCTTGATGACATTATTCAATATATCCAGTCGTTTGGCTACAGATACTTGCTTGACAGAATTGTTGGTCAATGCTTTCAATTCATCGTCGGTCAAGTCATACACCATATCACTTTTGGTGCTTTCTGATTGGATGGTGAGTGTCTTTGCCTTCTCATCGATGATGATACCGTGTGAAGACAGGCATTCCTGCCATTGATCGTTGGAGAAATATACAGGTGAGCTTATCAGTTCCTTGTAGGGTTTGGCTGGCTCTTGACTTCTTGGACGTGTTTCTACAGGTGTCATCACGGCTTGCAGGTTTTGTAATACATCTGCTTGTGATGCTACTTGTTGCTGTCCTTTATAGTAAAAGCCATAACCTCCAGAGGTTAACTCACCAGGTTTCAGCCTTCTGTCAGGTCTCTCTGCCACCATCGGTGCTCCTGCATAGAACATCTGTCCTCCGACTCTGCGTAGATGATAGCCGTCCTGCATTCTCGGTGTCCAACCTAAAAACTCTGGACTCCATCCTAACCGTCCGTATTCTCCAGTACCAATCCTATATCCATGCAGTCCTATAGCCACTCTTCCATTGGCATTTCTTGCATGGACAAGGTTTCTCGGCATGTAGAAGTCTTTGCCTATAATACTGGTAAAGACATTGTACGCCTTCTTGTTGGCAGAGTTGGTTCCCCAATCGGTCAATGCCAACATCTGTTTCTCGGTGAGGTTATAGGTCAGCAGTGGGGAGTCATGTCCCTGTACCGCTAACTGATAACCGTCACCGTTGGCTATGATATGGGCTTGCATACCATTGCGCATCAAGATGTCACGCATCTCTGGCTGCAAGTCCATCTGTCTTGGATTCAAGTTCTTTCTTATCGCCATAGCATGATTTTATTAAGCGTTCTCTTTTTCCATTCCTTGCTCCAACAGCTCGTCCTTGTACTTCACAAACTGTTCCGCACTCTCGTTGCCGATGCACAGGGCGTGTTCCTTGCAGTATTCTTGATACTCGTTCTGCCATTCCTCACTGAAATGGTTCACATAATCAAGCCAACCGTATTCGCCGCTCTGCATCTTCTCCACGAGAATGTCTTCTGTATAATAAGGTCCTTTTCTCATTTCTTCCCTAAATTTGATGTTTCACGTTACTTTCTTGCGACAGCCGATGCATGTCTTCCGGCAGCTTTCTTTTGCTCATTCCACAGTTCTTCGGTATATTCCTCCTCTGGAACATAGTCAAGATTACCGTCATCATCCATTACCCAACAGCCATAGATGCCGAAGGTGTATTTGTCCCACTCTCGCTTGCCTTCCTTGCGCCACTGCTCACCATCACCGTTGGCGAAGCGGATGCCAGTATCGCTCTTCAGGTCGATGCCTACGGTCACAGGTTCGTCTTCTACGGCAAATGTCAGCGCCTCGCCATTTTGGATGCTCTTTAGCTCCGTTCCTCCAAGACAGAGTTCGTCAGATAGCACCTGCAAGTTTCTACCAATCACAGGTGTCGGCACAGCCATCACTTGGTTGGTCTCTCCGTCAATCTGCACGAATGCCTTGACAAGTGCGCCATCTGGCATATCCACATCTGCCACCACAGCCTTACCCTGCTTCAACAGTTCCTGCTGCCCCTTGGTGAATTTGTCCAATGGGGCATATTTCAACACAGGATAGAACATCACATCCACGTTTCCGTCTGCCATTCTTACCAAGGCGAATCGGGTTCTGCTCTTGATACTGTAACCCTCGTTTACCTCCATGCTAACAGGCAGTACTGGCGATGGTCGACCATTGCTGATGTCATCCAAGGCATGTATCGGAAGGTCTTCAATCATCTCATGGGTGAGTCCAAACTTAGCGAGTGTCTGATATGGCACTTCACTTTCTTCAAATGAGTTTCTTTTCATATTCTGATTATATTTTGAATGATACTTTGCATATAGCCATGCAAAGATAGCCCAAGAGTAATGAATACAAGAAAGCCTACGCTCCTCTGCCCAATCTTTTCCGTTTTATTATGATTATATCATCATTTCATACTCTCAATCATACTTTAATCTTATTTTATGTTATACTTTTATAGCATCGACAATCACTCTTGATATCTTTCCCTAACTTTGCACCATGAAATGGAAAATAGTGGCATTATGGGTAATAAGTTGTCTGGCGGTATCGAGTGCAAAGGCGCAGTTCAATACCGTCAGAGACAACGTATGCCGTTACAAAGTCAGGAAAGTGGAGGAGAAGTTTCTACTTCCTGCCAATCAACCTGTAGATTCTATACAAGCAAATCTAATTCAACAGGAAACAGACTCTGTGGATAGCAAACAAAAACAGTGGATAAGCGGCTATCCAAGCATCACTTATCCACTGAAATCAATCAAAGTCACCAGTCCTTACGGCTATCGTCGTGACCCTATCACAGGCAAGCTGTCATGGCACAACGGTATCGACCTCGCCGCCCACAACGCCATCGTCTATTCCATGTTTCCTGGTATAGTCGACAGAGCCGGCTACGATTATCGTTCAGGCAACTTCGTCACCATTCACCATGGTGACTTCCACATCAGTTACTGTCATCTCTCCCGAATCTTGGTCAGCAAAGAACAATCTGTCCTTACAGGTTTTCCCATTGGCATAACTGGTTCCACAGGTCGTAGCACAGGTGAACATCTTCACATTACTGCCAAGTTCAAGGGAAAGGCATGCAATCCAATGGCAATATTGGAGTATATTTATGATAAAAAAGAGCTTTCAATGAAGTAATATAGTTATTCTTGTCCATGTTAGTCCACGTTTCTGCTTTTTTACTTATTTTCAACAATATGGATGTATCTTTGCACCAAAATTAAATTTAAGACAAAAATGATAAGAAGAATCTCAAACTTAGTTGTCTTGGCTGCCGTTGCAGCTATGATGACATCATGTGGCGCATTTAAGAGTTACGTCGCAACTTACTCTGTAGGTTTAAAGACCGTTGAAAGTCCAGCAAATGCAAAACAACAATTTGGTGAGACAAAAGTTGTGAACTTTCAAGACGGAACTACCAACAAGTATCGTTATGAAGATGACTACATCAATATTGTATGGTATGTTAGTCCAAAGCAATTTAACTTTGATCTTACCAACAAGTCAGGTCATACGTTAAAGGTCAACTGGGACGACATTAGTTATGTGGACTATACAGGAAAGACTGGTCGAGTTATGCATGCTGGAGTAAAATACACAGACCGTAACAACAGCCAACCAGCATCTACTGTACCAAAGGGGGCAAGCCTTTCAGATATACTTCTTCCTACAGACAATGTATATTATGTCTCAGGACAGTACGGTGGATGGAGAGAAAAGTATCTCATCCCTTGTGTTTATAAGGATGCTGCTTCAAAAGCAAATGAGGCTCCTTCGTATGTTGGTAAAACAATGACAATAATGATGCCGATAATGATTGAAAATGTACAGAATGATTATACGTTTACATTCAGCATAGACAAATTATTAGAAGATTCCAATAAATAAAAAAAAGGAAAATGAGACAAATATCTAAACTGTTACCAATTGGATTACTATTTCTTTTTATAGGAATCCATACTTCGTGTTCATCATCATCAGATGATGATGTCGGTTCACAGGTTAAGCCATTGGCTTCCATTGACAATGTAAGTCTAAATTATCATTCGTCAGCAGAGGCTGTAACGTTATCTCGTGATGTCGAGACAGAAGGTGCTGTCGTAAAATTAAAGAAAGGCGTTTCTTGGATAAACAACATCCGTTTGTCGGGAAATAAAATTCTTTTTGATGTAGAAGAAAATACTACAACAACATCTGGTCATCGTTTCGATACAATTTGTGTTGCGGTTAAAGGGCAGGTTATAGGTACAGTCTGTGTCACTCAGGCGCGAAATCCATTTAGCGACTCTCGTCTGGCTTGGGCTAATTCCAATGCGATGTACCAGAATCAGGCACTCAGTGACAAAGATTTAAGCGGCTTGGAAATGACAAAGCTTGTTTACAATCTCGAAAAAGCAACTGGCGGTAGGGACTCCTATAAGAACTATCCTGCTTTTGCTTTCTGTATAGAGATGAATCATGACCCAGAGCACAATATGGAGTGGTATCTCCCTTCAGAGGATGAAATCCGTTCTTATGCGCAATCCCAATCATACAAAGGAACTCCTATAGCTCGGCATAATTATTGGTGGTCTTCATCAGAAAACCACTATAGCGGTTCGGCATTTAATGTTTATTCTGGCAGTGTGGCTTCACGTGGTTCCGTTTCTAAGGCTGGAGAATGGTGGGTTGTCGCATATCGTAACGGCAAGATTGAGGAGTAGTTCAAGTAGATAACTTATGGAAATAGCCGCCTGATTAAACAGACGGCTATTTTACATTTCAAGCATTATTCACGTTTACCTCAAATATTTCACCGTTAGTTTTATAGTTTCCAATGCTCTCACCGCGGATTACTTTGTCAGCTTGTAAAATTTTGCCGACACTAATCTTGTGGACATACAGAATGTCTCCTTTTTGTAAGCTACTATTTTTTGCAGAGACAACTTCAAGGACATTTATGCCATCTCGCTGTATAACAACAAAAGACACTTTGCGGTTCAGATATTCAACACAAAAATTGGTTCCTATAGCCAACTCTTGTATATGATAAGTTTCATCTTCACTAAAGTTCCATACACTATCAATGCTGTTAGTCTCAGTGTACTTTTGCCATGTGGCATAACCGAGATACATTGCTATCGTATTTAATGTGTACTCGTTAGTCTTTCGGCTATCATTGATGGTTCCAAAAAGTCGTTTGAGAGTTGTTACTCCGATGTTTCTTCCTGTATCGGCGAATATTTTGTCAGCCAAGACACTAATGTCTTTGGCTTGATCGAGCAACAATCCCGACTTGGCCTTTATCTGCTTTATAATTTCTTCATTGAGTATCATATTTCGATTTTTATAAACGAGAAATTGTCAGAGATTGTGGATGCCTTGTGCTCCAAGGCATCTTTCTTCGACTCGTCGTAATTTATAGCGTACATCATATCCAATTCTTTGTGAAAGCCATCTGTACATAGAACGAAAATATCTCCGTTTTCTACAGCAATTTTCCTTATCGGTGCTTCATCCACAGGACTTTCACCCATAATTGATTTTGTCACAATCGACGAATACTTCTCATAACTGTCAGCACTAAGAGTTTTAATCTTTGCGAGTTCGTTTACAACAGAGTGGTCTTCTGTTCTGTAAACTTCCTGTCCGTTCCTATACATGTATATCCGACTGTCACCGAGCCATGTAAAATATGCATATCCGCCTGTCAAGAGCAGCACCGTAATTACACATCCCATTTTCTGATTGGTTGATGCAATACGTTTTAGCATCAGTGTGTCATTTGCAAAAGATATAGCTTCTCTGAGAATTTCAAATGTGTTGAGTTGCTTAAAGTTTAATTCCACGAAATCAATAATGGCATCGGAAACGATTTTTGCAGCCACTGCGCCATCGCTATAGCCGCCCATTCCGTCTGCCACTACGAATATGTCAGAGTTCTCGGGAAGAGAACCATAGGCAATGTAGTCCTGGTTCTCCTCACGGTTACCTTTGTTCGTATATTCAAAATACTTCATTATTTAACAGCTTGTATAGTTTCTCCACCATGTTTAGTTACACGCGGACGAATACTTATTTTTATTGGGCGTTGCGTTATCATCTTATCCGATGCCTTGTTTGCCCAGAGGAACGCTTCGCCAGAACCGAGTCCTGCCATTTCCGTGGCAGTCAATGTCTGCAAGGGAGTTATTGCTTTTTGAACGTGCTTCACCCATGCAGGAGAACTAAACCTGTGCATCACCACGATGGAACTCAACTCGATAATCTCAGTCGGAAGACTCATTGGGTCTTGACTTGCAATCATAATAGACACACCCTTGTGGCGCATCTCTCTGATGGCTGTTGTGATTGAACCTACAAGTTCCTTGTTGTTCATATACTTATGAGCTTCGTCAAAGACTATGAACTTGTTAAACAATCTATCATCCACCTGCATGACGGATGAGAATATGTTCAACATCACAACAAACAAGCCGAGTGCCTCGTCCTTCTCAATGAACTCATCGCGTAGGTCTACGATGATTAGGCGACCAGGTTTCAGATACTGCTGAAGTTTGTTGCCGTCTGTGATATACTCTTCGGCAAAATCCAGTTTCTGTTCTGCCAGAGAACGCTGAGAAGAACTCATGTGGTCACTTTCTGCAACACCATTACGGATGTTTTGCAGACTCATGTTGTGACGGCACGCCTTCATAATCTGCTTGAGTTCCTTGATGTAGGTAGAATCGTTGCCCATCGCTCCCAAAAGGAACATCCAGTCGCGCACTGCCAACTCAGACGAGTCGAAACCGATTCTGTGAACTTCTATATCAGGATATTCTGCCTTACGAGTCTCAACTTGACTTTCTGGAGCCAGCAGGACTACATCTTTGATGCTGCCTGGTTCTGCCCCATACTCAGTTTTGAGTTTAGCCAGTTGTCCTGCTTCGTCATTTGGATATACCATCGACGTAAACTCTGGCGCATAGTCCATACTGTCGCTGTAATGAAAAATAACACTGGCCATTGGTGCCGGCAGTTTATTTACATTAGAGAATTGACGAAGCACCATCTCTGTGATAGAGCCTATCGTATAACTTTTACCAGCACCCTGTACGCCAAAGAGACTGATGGTGTTACATTCGTTCAAATCCAATCCTATTACTCGTCCGTTGCTTATCATCTTACCAAGGATTCCAAACTGAGGACTTTCAGAATTTTTGCCGATGATGACATCACAAGTTGGCTCCTTATAATTGGGGGCAATAGGTTCTTCTTTGGGTTGTGACGTAGGTACAACTGGGTTGGATGTAGTCACTTCGATAGGTTTCACTTCTGTCTTGTCAGAACCTTCTTTAATCTCAGTTTTAGATTCTTCCTCAATATTTGGGGTGAATGAAACCGACGGCTGATTCGTTACAGAGTTCGTCTCCTCCTTTTTCTCTTGTTGAACAACAGGATTCTTTGGTATGATGATTTCGTATTCTGAATCATCTTGTGGCTGATGTTCGTCTTTAGGCACAACAGGTGTCACATCCTCTATTGGAAGTTGGACATCCTCCTTCTCTTTTTGAAAAGCAAAGGTCGGCTCAAAGAAATTGACAAAATCTTTGTCCATAGCTTCGAGCACCTGGGTGTTAAGTGTTGCATCCGTATTCAAGATGTCACCAATGACAGGCTCACCCATGGTATAAATAAGAGCATCGCCGTAGTAATTCTTCTTCTGTCGCTCTTGTTGCGTGAAATCAAAGATAACGCCAAGTTGCTTGAAACGGATAGTATAGCCATCAGCCAGCTTGCTCAGGAACAGCAGGTATTCGTGAGCAACTTCTGGATTCAACTGACCGTAACGCATCGAACGGCGAATGTAGAACTCCAAGAACGATTTAAGTTCAATCGTTTTGAGCTCTCTATCAAGACGGTCATAGCCATCAACCGCAATCTCAAAATGAGAGCGGAGCGCATAGATGGTGTTCTCTATCTGATTTACAATCTTGACATGTAGTTCTTCTGCATTGTAGTGAGCATTGCGACACTTAATCTCTACAACTGTGAACAGTATCTCTTTTTTGGCTGGGTCTATTTTCACAACCAAGTTGTCGGCACGCTCCTTGTTCTCATTATCCAAATCCACAAACAGTTCCTTGTGAAGATCTATAGGGATAAGGAAAGACTCTTTCGTAATATGTTTCTTTTCCAAGAAACGTTTGCACAAAGTGGTGCCTATCACCTCAAAGCCCTTGCGAGAGGTTGCGTTCACTTGCATGATTAGCGAACTACTTACCGAACGAACATCCTCCAGTATCTGTTTGAAATTCTCGTATCTTTCGAGATTGATACCATATTCATGGAAAAGCGGAATCATCAATGCACTGATTTCACTTGTTGGCTTAGTGGTAAGATATGAAGACACACCTGTTGCTTCTTCCCCTGGCACATAATCAAGGAGATATGGAACGTCATTCTCGCCAAGACAAGGTAAATCATAGAACTCTGGTCCCATGTTCTTGTCGAACGTGACAACCCAGTCGCTACTGTCATGTATAAATGACAGCAGCATCATATCATTCTCTTTTAGTCTCAGTGTTGTCGCAGGAACAGACTCTTCCAATGTTGACGAGAGCAGTTTACCTGTTGTCTCTTGAATACGCGCAAACAATCCCACTTCCAAATTTGCCGACTCCGATACAGGATTAGGCATAATCTTGTTGGAGTAGTATCTGTTCCACACAAAGGACTTGCCTTCCTGAGATGCGCTGATAACATCTCGACAGATGGTACCATTCAAATAGAATGAACGGCTTAATTCATCTGGACGCACCAATTCAGTGTGAACAGCGAATGGATTTACCAAGAAAGACAAATGTGCCTGATACTTGTCATGGTCGTTGATAAAGTCGCTAATTTTGTTCAAAGAGAAGCGTAACTTCGGGAAAAGTCTGTTGGCTGAAGCCTGTGAAAATACCTCCGCCTCTGGAGCCGTAGCAGTATCTGGCGCAAGCAAATCTTTCAATGATTCGCCTGACTGCAACATGTTGTCATCTGAGAATAGCCGTATCTCGTATGTCAAGGCTTCGCCTAATCCGATTTTCTCAACATCGACGAGGGCTTTCGCAAAAATGGCGGCATCACCTGCGTTAAACAAGTTGATAACCAACTTGTCCGTATAAGGATGAGACAATGCATAGTTGTAGATGTGGCGTACAACCAAATCCAAACTTACGTCACTATCGATACGCTTTTCACGAGCCACGTTGAGCAACATAGCTGTATATGACTTTAACTGACGATACCCAGAGGCGAATGCTTCTTCTTGACCAAAAGTAGGTCTGGCGTATGTAGCCCAGCCAAAAGTCAATTCTCCAATGTACTGGTACGCCTCCTGCAAAGAGCTGTCGCTTAGCACAAGGGGTGCAATATCCATAGGAATTTTCCCTTGAAAAAGTTTGTCCAGTTTTCTGAACCAAGCTTTGCGATACTTGGGGTTTTCCAGTGTCTTGTCTTCCCAGTCCTCATAAAGCTCATATAGATTTACCATCCACGCCAAACGCAGCGGATGCAAAGGAGCTATCATCTTTATGTCTGTCTTGCTGCCATCTGGCATTTCCACGGTAAGCTTTACCGTATCAAGGTTCTGGAGACAGACAATCTGATTTTCGCTCAAATCCTTATCCTGCATATTGCGTAGCCATTGCTCATATTCAGACAAATAGTTTTTGACAACACCCATGTTTTGAGTGAAATCCAAGGTGCATGTCAAACCACTATTTTTCTCAACTGATTCCTTTATCAGCTGGAACAAATCTGCACGACATGAGCTTAATTCGTCTGGCACATCAATTTCTTCAGCAGGAACGAATTTCGGTTGTCTTCTTGCTGTATCTGTAGGATCCAAAAGTGATGCATCAGTAGGATTCCCACTCAAAAATGCTTCTACGTGTCCAAACGAGTCGGCATTATCCAGAAAGGCTTTCTCCAACTGTATCAACTTCTTTGACAGTTGAATTTGATATGCGTATGCTGGTCCAAAATCAAATTGGTAAGTGCTGTTTAACGTGCCATCAACCCACGCATTCCTGTTAACCCCTTCATTTGGTATGTCAAGGTCTTCATCTTTGGACAAGTGCATACTTCGGTAGTGTATGATGGCTTGTGTAATGCTATTTACTTTTGCACGTTTATCAACCTCACCTTCGAATTCAATATCTCCTGTATTGTCAATCGTGAACACATCCGATTCATTGCAGTATGCCACATGATTTTCAAGTCTGTATTGCTCAATCTGCAAATTGGGATTTTGTTCAGAGGCTTCTTGCCATGCTGCCTGAACACGAGCTTCCTTGAACTCCTTTTTCATGTCGAGAACGATGCCATTTTCATCCAATGCACGAACACGTAGCATATATTCGCCATCATCAAACATGCCATTGGGTATATTGTACGACAACTTGCGACTGGCACGTTTATTCGTTCCAACCTTGGCTTTCTTTAATATGCCGACCTCTGTAAAGTCATCAATATTGACAAGGGCGATTTCAAATGAGCAGATGTCTGGATTGTCTTTGGGTGAAGGGTCTGTTGTTATTGTAAACTTCACCTTACTTTTCTTCTCGTTTGGAATGCTAAGAACAAAGTCACCCGTCTCAGGGTCTCTAACCAGCTCTTTCTTGGGGTCTTTTCCAAGGTCAAGATCCACAACGACTTTCACAGGGCCTCCATCGCCAGGCAATACCCATGGCATTGACGCATAGTTGAATTCCGGATGCTTTTCCACTATGTTTTCAAACAAAGCGATGTTGTCATCGATTCCTGACTCGTTAGACAGGTACGCCATCAAATCCTTTTGTATGGAATTTTTCTGTAACGGCAGTTCTGCGATGCGGTCTGCAGCGGGCATGGAAAAATCAGATAGAATTGCAGACACCTTCTCAAAATTTATCATGAATCGTCTGCGAATCGATGAATCGTCTTTTACAAGGTCTTTATCTGGAAGCATACCAAATAGGAACAGTCCATTTCCCCAAGACTCTTCTGTATATTGATTTAGCTCTATATACAACAGATAGTTGGTTATAGTTGTCCGAGAAGGGTTTAGTTCCTTCACAAGTTCCATAATTTGGTTCCACAAGTATTCCTTTTCCTCAGGCAATTCACTTATAAGTTTTCGTACAAACGATTCCTGCAAATCTGCGGCGGACAAATTCTGGAAAGTAGCATCTCCGTAAGAATCCTCAGCGGATGTTCTGCTGTTGGACGGAACAAGGATGAGCACAGCTTTCTCTGGATTGTTTCGCAGTTCGATAAGTTTCGTTGCATGAATAAAATCTTCACCCTTTTCATCCTCGGAAAGGATGTACACTTCCATGTCCTGATTGATCGGACGGAGTAATGGGAGAAGCACACGCAACTCTTTCATTGCCAAACCTGTAATCTTCATGCAATGACCAGGTTTAGCTGCTTTTAATTTGGATGAGTACGATTCTACAATATGTTGTATGAAACGCTCATAGTATAATGTCTTGATATTTTCCATTAGTCTTCCAATTTATAACGTGGACGAATCTTTTGAAGGATGCATGCATCACTCATGTCGGTGTAGAAACCGATCTGGCGAAGCTTGTTCTTGAATGCATCCATGTTAATGCGGAATGCGGAATTCATTTCCACATCAGCATCGGCAAAACGCTCTTCTCCACCACCATTGATGATAAGCCCGTAACGTTCACGAATAGCACATGCCAATTCATCAATCGAAAGCGAACGTGTCTCGTAGGTGCCGTCTTCTTTTTGGCGGAGCACAAGCAACTGAACCAACGTCTCCAATAGTTTAGACCCTATGGCACCTCTTCTTGGATGACGCTTGGAACGGCTGTCGGCCAACAGCATAGACGAAGAGTTCTTCATAGACACAGCATCTATAAAGTCGTGCAGAAACCCATGTTGACGGTTGCCCAAGTTTGACTTTTCAAGCACATGAACGAGCATACCAAGATAATCTCCCTCGGGGAAATATGCAAGCATTTCAGCCAAGTCATCTTGGTCAAATTCCTTTTCATCTTTTTCGGGAAGACTCTTTTTGATGCCATTCAGTACGAACTTGTAGTATTCTTGCTCGTCGGCTTCTTCTTTCAAGGTGCGGAGTGCCTCGTCAACATCGCATCCCTTTTGTTCTTGTACAAGGTCAACCATATAAGTGGAGCGAATATAAGGAACCATACAATTCTCGATTCTCTCCATGTCCTTACAAGCATACTGTGAAACAGTACTGTCAAGATTGTCGGTCAAATCCACAATCATAGACCAGTCATCTTCTATTTCTCGTTTTCCAGCTTTTACCATCTTAGGCAACAGATACACCACTTTCAATGTGTAAAGTGCAAGATGTAGTCCGCATAAAATGCGGAGATAGTCGATAAATACCGCACGAGGCAGTTTCTCCTTATAAATAAGAAGTCGTCTAATATCGTCATTGAAAAGACTGGCTTGCTTTTTTAGGAAAGGAAGAGGAACTCTGTCGATTTCCTTGTTCATATTCTTCTTCTCCCTCAATGGCTTTGTGATGTACAGTATTCCTGTTGTATCTACATCCAAGTTTTCTTGAACAACAATTTCTCCAGTACTCTTGTCCCATCCTTTGCTCAGGTATTTCACCAATCCATTCATTACTTCTGGATTGCTTTTGAGCATGAGATAAAGTTGGTCTGATGCGCGATAGTCACGGCAATACTTGTTGTTTTGGACACGGAAACTGAGAATGTGCAAGGGCTTTAAAGTCGATACGTGTTCTTTTATGATGTTGCCACGGTTTACCAACTCCAACATGGAACTGCGGAGCCAATCTTCAACACCCTCAGGATTATCCTTCACTCCATGGAAATAGCCCATATCTTCGAGCTTACCCATGTTGTCTTTCAGGACATCTATTGTATATTCCTTGCGATAGGAAAGTGTCACAGGACATCCATCCGTGTACATCTTAACAAAAAGATTGGTCAGTACACGGTCTAATCTTACGGATTTTGCATCCACAAAGAGTATATCTTTGTTCATGAACGCCGTAACGCTTCCTTTTTTAATTTTTAGAATCATAATCGTTCTCCTTATGCGTTAAGTGGTTCAATAACTATATGCTTGTTATCATCCAAATGAATCATCGTGAACTTACGATTGTTCTTGGTGACAAGTATCTCAGAGTATGTCTTTGCTTCCAGCAAATTCTTGAATATTTGCAATTCTATGAAGCGGCCTCTGAGGTCATTGACTGACGGGCTGAAACCTGCACGGATATATTGCAACATTTCAAACAGGTCAAGGCTCACGGTTAACTGTATGAACTTGTCCGTTTTGTGACGGAAAGTCAGACTGTCGCTCTCATACTCGATGTATTTAGTCAGGTGTTCTGTCTTGTTGACAAACAGCTCAAACTCACCCAGTGGGAAGCGACGGTAACTCTTGGATATTGGGTCGCCTACATTAGAACTTGCCAAAAGAAGATAACCATTGGTCAATTCCGCGTTGTCGCAACCTTCACTTGCAGAAATCGCACGCGCCAAATCCTGCATAGTCTCCTTTAATGCTTCTTCTTTCTCTTGTTTCAACTGGTCCTCAAACATTCCTGCATATCTATATGGCAAGCGTCTGCGGAAATCCATCTTACCCTCGAAATACTGATGACGAATATAGGTCTTGTGCCTGAATGTTGCCTGAAATCTCGCATCATTGCTCTTAATCTCGTAGGCAGGTATCAAGACATTGTTGTCATTGAAGCTTTTCAACAGGTTCCGTGTTCGGTCGCTGAAGATAAGGTAGTTGTTGGGCTGTTTCATTGTAAAATACAAATCCCGGTCATATGACGGCAATGCCACTCCTGCAACGTCGGTTTCACGCAGGAGCTTTATCAAGCGGTCATTAGACTCCAATGATGGAAGCATAAAATTCTTACGCATTCCGACAATTGGTGCTGTTACGTTGAAATAATAGTACAACCAATAATATTCTGGTACTTGCTCTGTCTGTACATACTCAACCAGTTGCTTAACTTCTTCACAAGAATAGTCTCGCGTGAGCATCCATGCAATCATTGAACGCAAGTCACGCATGGTGATGTGCAGTTCTCTCTTGTACATGATGATTCTCAACAGCCATTCAAGTCTGTTGATAACCTCATCGCCAGCACTGCTATCCTGGAATGTATCTACATTGTATTTGATAAAGCAACGGTCGGCTATTGGGCAACCTTCACACTTAGACCAAATTTCTGGTCGGGTCAACTTCTTTACTTGTTGAGCCAGCAAACTTGGAGTAGAACCGTCTCTTGCTGTGACAGAACGTAAATTGAGGTTTATCACCATGAGTCCTGGCAACAATTCAGCATGACCTTCCTGATAGAAGTAATCCTCAATGTTGTCTTGAAGCTTGCGCAGCTCTGGCTGGGTGGAAAGGAAATCTACCAATCTACCTTCATTGATGGCGATGACACGACCCTCATTTGCCTTTGTATAATCCTCCAAACCATAGAATGGTCTGAGAAATTCTCCAAGTACGTCGTTGTTTGCCTTTTCCGCTTCATCTTGCGAACCATCATAGTTTGATTCAAATCGCACGTTGTTAAGGTAAAATTCGGAACCGTTGTTGGTGTCAAAAGAAACCTTCTTTGTACCCTGTTCTTCTATACGATGGATGAAAGCGGTCTTACCATCACCGGCATTACCAGTTATGATGATGAGCTTAAATTTCAAGTCTTTTATGTCCTTGATAAGTTCCTTGTCAAGCTTAGTGGCACTGTAAGTCAATGTGTCGAAAGTGTGTCCTTTCGCTCCTGCTCTTGTGCCGCCGTTACCATGTCTGCTTTGGCTATACAATGAATTGATATAGTCAACGGGATCCAGATTCTCGCTGCCATTTGAATCATTCTGGGAGTACAGCACAGTACGAGTGTCTTTGAGTATGCCATCCAGCCCTATGGCACGCAATGCATCCTGCATCTCCTTTGCGGTACGGAAACGCTTGTTCTTGTCCGTTATGATAGCCTTCATTACGAAATCGGCTATTCCGTCTGTCAGCTTGTCGTTATATTTGCGGATGTCTGTCGGCTCCATGTGGATGTTCGGGCGCATGGCTCCACCTGGCCATGGGTAGGCGTGTGTGAAAAGCTGGTATATCGTAATGCCAAGTGCAAATGTGTCTGCCGACTTGTCCCAATCTATCTTGTTTCCGCTGACCACAAGGTCGGGTGCCATATATGGGAATGTGCCGCCAAACGATTTGTCGTCTGTCGTTGTAGAGATGTTGAAGTCTATCAACTTATATACCTGACGTTGATGCCACATGATATTGCTTGGCTTGATGTCCCTGTGGTATACTGGCGGATTTTGCTCCTGCATATACACCAACGCATCCAATATCTGCGAGGCCATTTTATAAACCTCATCTACGGGGAGACGAAGGTCACCTTTGATGTAGTCTTGCAGATTGTCACCTTCAAGGAGTTCCATCAAAGTGTAAAACAATCCTTGCTGTGTGCGGTCATTGAATTTGAACTCAACGATATTTGGGTGATGTAGTGATTTTAATGCTTCAAACTCATTGATGGCATTGTCCACAGAGGCATCACGCTCGAATATCTTGATGGCAAGGAATTGTTTCTGCATATCGTGCCATACTTTGAATACTCGTCCAAAGCCACCACGTCCAAGCACCTCATGAAGGGTCATAGAGGGTGACACCTTTACTCCAGGTTTCATGTCCTTCAAATAGGCAATCTTGTTTGAACCGTTGCCTTGGGTTTGGTGAATCGTGGCAATGGTCTCCTTTTCCTCGTCAGCTATTGCATTGTTGATGAAGTCTATCATCTCGGTGGCATCTTGCCAACGGTGTTCAGGGTCAACAACGATGGTGTTCTTTATCACCTCGTCCATCCATGCTGGGAGATCCTTTGACACCTTGCTTGGCAACAGGTCTTCTGCCAATACACCACCAAGGGCGGTGGTGAATGTCAGCACATTGTCAAAGGGCAGTTTACCAGTCATCAACTCGTAGAAGATGATTCCCAAAGCGTAGATGTCGCTTCCTGAATTAACGTCTCCGTCCAACAGTTCGGGAGCAGTGTAAGGTGAATTGATGTCTGCCTTTTGGTTAATCGTGAAATTCAAGTCTGAATGTTCCACAAACCATGCCATTCGGAAATTGGCTAAGGCTGCCTTGCCTCCTTCGTACACATAGATGTTTTCTGGGCGCACATCTCTATGATATACGCTCTCTTTGTGGGCAGCCTTCAAGGCATTGGCAACATCAAGGATGATGCTGATCTTGTCTGTTTGCTTGAACGTTTTTTGGCGCAACTTTGAACGGAGGGTGCTCTCGTCCTGATAGCGGCTTATCTCGTAATAGTAAGTCTGCTCCTCGTTCATGCGGCACTCGGTCTTGACAATATAGGGCGAATTGCCAATCTTTTCTTGCGCCATATACGCGTTCTGTACCTGTAGCTTCAGTTTGTTCAGCTCTGTTGGACTCTTTCCTGCAAAGTCGAGGGGGTACTCTCGTATCTTATAGTGAGCCGTCGCTACGAGTTGGGGGACACAAAGATATTCAGTAAACTCCTCTGTCTCCTGCAATACCTCTTCAATATGGTAGTTGAAGATGGAGGTTCTTTCGGTTCTCTTGTGTACAGCAGACTGACCAGTCAGCAAGTCAGCCAGCTGGTTCTGTACGTTCGCTATCTGTCCTTCTCTTCGTCCGATGAGGTCGGGACGGGTCAAAAACTCAATCAAATCATTACCCAACGTGAACGTTTGGTTGTAGCATTCGCACTGTGGGTCAATACCGAACTTAGATTGCTGTGGGTTACTCAATGTGACAGCGGTCAATATCTGACCAAACAGCCAATCAGGATGCAGGTTCTTGATTTTACTTGCAAGAATGCGGCTTTTCAGTCCTGCAGTCTTGTGCGGATTGGCAACTTCCTGCCCGCTTCTGAACCAAGCCCAGTCGTCACCTTCAAGATTTCCGCCCCAATCTTTGTTCTCTATGTGATACACTGCATGAGGTGCCACTACTATACAGTCATATTCCCAATACTTCATCACACGGTTTTGTCCCGTTATGGCAAGATTAAGGTTAGGAATGATGATGTAATTACTTGGCAACTTCAAGTCAAGAAAGTCCAGTAAACGCTTTTCACCAGCGTTTACCGGGCCATCGTCATGTATGGGTCTTCTTACTTGTGCCATATGCTTATTTTATTTGTTATTCATTATCGTTTTTAATACGCCAATCATTTGGTCGGCTCGTTTGGGTATTACTTCTTCGCAGAATGTGCAGAACCTGTCAACTGCTCGGAAATAACTATCTCTGTCAAGGTCTTTCATATAGCTCCAGACGTAATCAAATATATCTTTTGGCTTACCGTCTGCATCTACATAGTCTTGCAGCATCATATTGTTGATGAAGTGTCCCCAACCTTTTGCGCCTTGGTATTCTGTCATCACCTTGCGGTTCTTGTAAAGGATGCCTTTAAGATGCATATCTGGTTTCTTTTCATCCATGAACACAGCATACATTGCTCGTAGATACCTGTCCATATAGCCACGGAACTTTGGGTTGTCCTTATAGCTAGCCATAGTTTCCTTGTCATTCAACTTATTGGGTAGTACCCAAAGGTTTCCAATGCTGTTCAACAGATGTGCAACGTGTAGTGCTCGTTCAATTTGCTTCTTGCTCGGGTTGAATTTCTCCATTCCCTTGAAATACTTATCCAGAATGTTGCTGCCAAACAGATTTTGGAAACTCACCATCTGACTGCTGCTATACTCATAGTGATTGATGGAATCTACAGTGAGATTAGGCCATGTACCTCCAAACACAAGAGCCATGATGGATTTTACCAATTCGTTTTTATGCCAGCTATCTTTACCATACTTCTCATCTTCTGTCAAAGTAGCTAAGTCAAAGTCGCGCAACTTGTTTATATCGCTGTCCAATCTTTCTTTGATGAAATCCCTCACTATGTGTAGGGCATATACGTCCGAAGATTTTTCTTCCTTTTCCTTTGCTTTCTCTTTGCGATACTTGTCCGTTTCTTCGAATTGAGAAGGTGTGAAGAGATCAGTCTTGCGATATTCGCAGCATCCTTTGAGGTAACGGTCACGAAAACTTGTTGTGAAAAGCCTGCCGCAGCCTTCGCCTTTCTTTTGCATGCCTCCAGCATAGACGCAACCTTCACAGATTGTTCCTTCTATTCCTCTAAATGGAAAGTTATCTTCCACTTCTATGAAGTTCTGAATGTCAGCATCATCAGCAAGTTTGTGTATCATATTACTGAGAGTGGCATCTCGTTCATCTGTCGGCTCGTCGGCAGCATCAAGTGGAATCGGATATAACTCGTCATCCAAACCGATGGGATGCTCCATGCGCTTGCAGAATATCGGGTCTAAAGAACGAGGATGCACATCCAAATTCAACTTGTCGTCAAGACTTTTGCGTGCCATATCCACAAGCGAGGTCTCCTTTCCAGTTGCCTCGTTCATGAAATTCATGGCTGCTTCGTCATTCCCCAAGAAAATGGCGGCTGCAGGTGGAATGTGGAGCAGAAAAACCTGTGTCACCCCATCTTTCTCATACACATCCATCACCTTGAAATAGCTATTGAAGTGGAATGTGCAGAGATTCCATTTCTTTACATCAGGATTCTCCTGACACAATTCTTCTATCTCACAAAACATGGCGGCATGTGCGCTGGCTATGAGAAAGCGTGTCTTGTGCACTGGTTTCAGTAGCTTTGTCGTTGCATCCACAAAGAAACCGGCACGTAGTATGTCACCTACATGATAGGTGGCATCTATAATAACAGGCGCATTAGTGTCGCGATAGAAGAACTGCAGACCAGGCAGTGTCCAATTGGCAAACTTCTCGAAGAGTTGCTTGTAGTCCACTGTTGCTTTCTTTGGCAAATGGCTTCGCTCTGCATCGCAGATGCTTCCATCTGTAGTGACGATGTAGGGCTTCTCGTCTATCTCTGCATAGATGAAGTCTTGTTTCTCCATCCAGTATGCCAAGTCGAATATCATCGGAAAGATGACATCACCATTCACGTGTGCCACACCGTATGTATATCTTGTCTTCGGGTTGTTTTTCGACTTGCGTATGGTGTTACTGAACACAAAGAAACCGTGCTTCACCTTGTACACATCATTGTGCCATACTTTCAGCACTATGCTTCCGTCTGGACGCAAGATGTTCTTCTTTGCTCCCAATTCAGCCTTATAGTAACCTTCTCCCCATTCTTCTATATAGGTATAGCCGTCAGAGACACGTCTTTCGGTCCTGTCGATGAGATACCATTTGCCATCGTCATAGACTCTGGCTATTCCATTGCTATCGTAGTCGTACTTCGTCATGGTTATTCCTCCTTTAGTTGTTTGCTTATCCAACCTTCGTCAATACACTGCACTCCTTTTACTGCCATGCGTGGATCCATCTTACAAGCCATTTTGTGCTCATAATAGCTGTCCATGGCGAAGCGCACCTGCATCATGCTTTCCCTTTCAGTATCGTCGTAAAAGAAATGGATGGTGCCGTATGGAAACTCCGCTGTGGGTTCCTCCACATGGTCGAAGTAGAGTTCGTAGCCTTTCTTTGCCAAGTCTGGATTGATTACATGGGTTATCATGTATTTCTGGCGTTCGATGGCCACATCGTCCAACTCATTTTCGAGTATGAGTATTTTTTCTTTCAGACGGTTCAGACCGAACACGCCCCGGAAGGTGTAATTGCCAGCCATGCTGAAGCCGCCTTCTGGCAGTTCCATAGGTTCATAGTCGTAATCATCGGGCTTGAAGAAGTCGAAGAACAACATGAACTGGTGTTTCATGTCGTGATAAAGGAATCCTACCGGAATACCTGTCACCTCGCCACAGTGAGGGCAATGATACATAAACAACTCGTCAGAGAATATCTTTTCTCTGAGTTCCGGATTCAAGTCCACATTTACTGACGACCAAAAGCTGAACACTCCTTCTTGGTGGCAGTGTGGACACGTTATGTTTTCTTTTCTCAACTGTGACATATTCTTATTCTTTTAATTTGTTGGCAAGTTACAGGCAAGTTAGAATCAACTCTATAACTACTTGATAATCAACCACACTTACTTTATTTGTTATATTACGAGCCTTTTTTGGCAAGTTACAGGCAAGTTAAACTTAGGGTTCTGTTTCATCCAGCAGCTTGTTCAACTGTGCTTGTAGTTCTTCCCGTTTGGGCAGGTATAGCTGATAACGAGCTGTGAACAACTGGTTAGTTATTCCTTGCAGGGCATATTCCATCAGCAGTTCATCTTTTCTCGCTCCAAGCACGATGCCTATTGGTGGGTTGTCATCAGGTTGGCATACTTCCTCGGTAAAATAGTTGAGGTAGAGATTCATCTGTCCGATGTCTCCATGCTTTATTTCTGCTCGCTTCAGGTCAATCAACACATAGCATTTCAAAACACAATGGTAGAACACGAGATCAACCTTGAATTGACGACTTCCTATCTGCATGACGTATTGTCGTCCTACGAAAGCAAAACCTCTGCCCAGCTCCAACAGAAATTGTTCCATATTGTCTTTCAGAGCCTTCTCTAATTCTCCCTCCTTGTATCGTTTCTTTTGTGGAAGACCAGTAAACTCCAATACAAACGGGTCGCGTATGATGTCCTGTGCAGTCATCACCTGACGCCCCTTATTTGCCAATGCCAATACTCCTTCACGATCTGTACTCAATGCAAGGCGTTGAAACAGACAACTCTTCATCTGGCGTTTCAACTCTCTTACATTCCAATTTTCCAGAATGCACTCCTTTATATAGAACTGCATTTCAAGAGGATCTTCGCATTTCAGAATCTCGTAATAATGGCTCCAGGTCAATTTGTGGGACAGCGTCCCACATTTTGGAAATGCCAAATACAGCTTCCTCATATAGGTAAGGTTGGAACGGTTGAATCCTTTTCCGTTTTTTAGAGTCAAGTCCTTGGAAAGGTTCAGCAACAACTGCTTGCCATATTCCGCCCGCGCCTTGCCTCCTTGCTCGTACTCTACGATATATTTGCCCGTCTGCCAGTTGGCTTCAAGCAACTGGCTATTGACAGCATGGATAGCCTTCTCCTTAGCTTGACTCCAAAGAGAGGATATGTCTTCTACCAACTTTTGGTATTCACCTTCTATGAGTTTCTCCGTTTGTATTACGTCTTTGTTCATAATGCTCTTTGCCTTTATTTGTTCCAACTCTCGATTTCTCGCTCAACTAAGGATATAGCCTTGCGTTCATTACAGTTAGCCAGATAACGCTTGGTATAGGCATCCTTTACCATTTTGTCGATCTCTTCCATCACATCTTTTTCTACAATAGGGACAGGAATCTCCAATACAAGACGAGGAATAGGACGACAAAGTTTAGTTCCTGCTTGTAAATTTCTCAACAGTCGGAACCCATAATCAGATGCGAGCCAAGCACACAAATAGCCTGACGGCACTTTCCCATTAGTTTTCATACGAATGAATTCACCAGATACCAGTTGACCAACTAAATCTTCATTTGCGTATATAGCTCGGCAAAATGTTTCGTTTTCGCCAAGGGTTCCAACTCCAGCTATTAAGACTTCACCGTATTCAACTAAGTTGTTTGTCTTGACGTTCCGTTTTGAAATATATTTTCCATTAACGATAGTGTCAAAAATATCCTTTTGGTTGATAAGCATTATTCCACATCCCTCTTTTACTTCTATGCGAGGAAAAGAACCTGTAGAGAATGTATCACCTCCAAGCAACACCTCTTTTAATGGAACCGTTTGGCTGGTTATTGACGCTTTCGTGTTACGAATTCTCTCTGAATGATTGAACGCATTGATAGTTGTTGCGTCTATATCTTTGCGCTTTCTGATGAAACACGAAACTTTACGACCACTATTGTTTAATCCATAGTAGTCGTAATCTTCTGGTGTCAAATCACGCAGTTTCGCAGCTTCCTTTAAGATTTTCTCAGCTTCGTTCAATTCGTCTGTCGCTTCCTCTCTTAGTCTGGATGCTCCTTGCATCAAGTCATCTACTTTCTTTTGGAAGGACTCGGGAAAGTGAGGGATTGGGATGGATTTGACATTCTCTGGTTCTATATGTTGTATAACAGAGCCAAAAGTTCCCTGAGTAAGCATGGAATATCCATATTTGGAGGCTAGGAAGGCGTAAATTACGCCTTCTCTCAGGATGTTATTCGGGGAAACCCGAATAACATCCTGAGAAGCAAGCTTCTCAGCATGTTGAGCGTTAGCGAACGCACAGTTACCGATTGTGCCAGAGCAAGATATTAAAGTCCAACCTTTTTTAAGTGCTTTGTCCTCTTTGTCTTCTGTATATTTTACAGAAATCATCTTTTCTTTTGACAGATCGGATTTCAAAATTGCAGAACTACCTAACAATGTTATACCGTTATTTGGATTATTCACATAAACTCGTCTCCAACGACCTGCGTGCCATACACGCTCAGACACGTCTCCTATAGTTAACAACTCGTACGGACATGATTGCATAAGACGTTTTGCAGAAACGCCTTCACTTAAATGTACAGGAGCATCAAAACGAAATCCAAATCCTTCAACCTCCCTAAAACTTATACTGGCAGTCTTCATACTCTTCCCTCCTTAAACTCCGCATAAGCCTTAGCAACCTTTGGAAGGTCATCGGCAAGATGCTTGATGCGCTCTTTACGTTGTTTTACTATTTCTCTACCGTTTTCTGCGATGGATAGCCACTTTTTAGTGTGCTCAAAGAGAATTTCCGCACCGTCATCGTCTTTCTCATAAACAGGTACGCCACGGCGGTCTTTGCCCACTTGCTCCACAATAGCCATAAAGACATCATAGTCCTCATCCTCAATAGGCACGAGCATTTCTGCGTCAGTCTTCTTCTGGAGAAAGAGGAGCGACGCTTGCACACCTACCTGTGGCAGGAAAGTCTCTACGGGGAGGTCAACACTGGCTATCAGCTTGAAATGTGTCAATATCCACAGACGCACGCTCTCCGTGTTGGGATTGCCAAGAATGCCATCGGGGAGAACGATAGCCATCTTTCCACCAGGCTTCAGAAAGTTGTAACATGCCTCGATGAAGAGCACTTCGGGAGCCTTGCTGTTCAGCTCGTAGCGTTCAGCTATCTCTTGGTCTACCTCAACCTTTGTGCCGAAAGGTGGATTGGTAAACACCATATCGAACTTGCCTTGGGCATTGTCTTTTGATGTTCCGAAATGAAAATCCTTGTCTGCACTATGCTCAATGCTTTGGTTCACGGCCTTGGCAATAAGTGGCACATCGGGCTTGCTGCCATGAGGGTAATCGAGCGAGTTGATGTTGTAGATGTTAGAATGGCCGTCACCCGACATCACCATATTCATACGTGCCGCCTTCTTCAAGTCAGGATCGAAGTCGAAGCCGAAAATCATCTTCTCGGCATACTCACGTACGGCTTCGTTTACCTCGGGAGAGTTGTACTTGGCTTCAAGACGCACCTCGTCAAGGTCTGGATATAGGTTCTTGGTAATCTTTTTGCGCACATGGTCGAGTACCATCACGAGGAATCCGCCCGAACCACAGGCAGGGTCGAGCACACGGGTGTTTTGGTCAGGATCCATCATTTCCACCATACATTTGATGATGTTGCGTGGCGTGAAGAACTGACCAGCTTCCTGCTTCAACGTATTACTGACGATGGTCTCGTATGCTGTGCCCTTCACATCGACAGTAGCGTCGAGGAAAGAGTATTTGGCAAGTTCGCTGGCAACATAGGCGAGTCCACGGTCGGAAAGAGTAATCTGTTCACTGCCGTCAAACACATCTTTGAACACGTGACTTTCTTTCAAATCCTCAAAGATGCCTTTGATACGGGCAGCTACGGCTGCCTGTCCTTCCTTGGTGTTCTGCTCCTTCACGCCCACCCAGAAACGACGGCGGTAACTGATGCCTTCTTTGGCATCGGAGAAACGGCGCTTCTCATCATAGAGCTTGCAGAAGATAAGGTTGAGCAATTCCCAGAAAGCCGTTTTCTTCATGCCTTCATTGCCGTAGATATAGTCATGGCAACGCTTGAATGTCTTCACAAGCGACTCATTGGCTGGCTTACGAGGCATAGCACGCTCGCCTTGCGCTTCGAGGTCGGCAAGCGTCTGTCCCTCACCGGGGAAGTCGGAGATAGCTTCGCAAGTCACCTGACCGAAGTCATCCTCACAGGCATGAACATACTGCAAATCTTCACCGTTTGTCCAACAAGCAAACTCGCAGTCGGTTGTGCAAAGAATGTTATCGGTAGTGGCTTCCACGCCAGCCTTTTTGTCATTGGGCTTCACCTTGGCATCCTTGGCAACAATGATAAAACGGATAAGTTCATCGGTGTCATGGGCATGCCCGGCGTTGAAAATTGCCAAGTCCACCTTCTGCGTCTTGGTTTTGCCGCTGTCCTGATCCTCATACTTCACCTTGAAGTCACGCTCCATGTCTTCCGATGCAAAACCATACTCTTCTGCCATCATCGCAATCATGGATTGCAATGTCATTTCCCTATCCGTAGCTTTCACCACGCGATTGGTGAGAGAACAAACCATTTCGTTCTCTCCAAGTACTATCTCATTCTGAGATGCTGCTATGTTATCTTTTTCTTTCGTTACCATAATTGGGTGCAAAATTATACTATTATACTCAGGAATAGGCATTTCTGCCTTATCCAAGTTAGTCCATATTCCTCACGTACGCTATTAGACACAGCAAAATGCGCTAACTTTGTACATTTTTCCTTCTACTTTCGGTAGAAGATAACCCCTTCTTCCTTGGTAGAGTTGAGCAAATCCTTCATGTCCACATCAAGCAGAGCCGCAACCCTCGACAATGTCGCCAAGTCGGGCTGAGAAGTGTTTGTACACCACTTTGAAATGGTTGCTGGGTCTTTTCCCAGTTGCTCTGCCAACCATTTATTGGTTTTCTTCTTTTCCACAAGAACAACCTTAATGCGATTCAAATCTTTCATCGTGAATATCGTTTTTATTGCGTTTGGCGCAAATTTACTAAATTTCTGCCACATTTGCATGACACTACTGTCATTTTTACGTTTTATTACGTTAATTCTTCCGATTGGCACGGATTATGCACTAATTTTATTGCAATATTGCACATTACCCTTTAAAAGTACGGCAAGGAGGCCGATTTACGAATGGAGAGAGAATTTTTAGATTTTATTAATGAAATCACGCTGACACAATGTCAGTGTGAAGATGCACAAACGAAGTACACAGGTGTGTGCCAAAAGTTGTACTCTCACTACTACAATGGAGAGTATGATGATGGGAAAAAATACTTGTTTGGTTCTTATAAAACCAAAACAAATGTCCGTCCGCTTACAGAAGACCAAGATGTGGATGTGCTTTTCAAAATCCCTCAGTCCACGTATGACAAGTTTGACAAGTATGAGAGTAATGGTCAAGCAGCATTACTTCAAGAGGTTAGAAATATCCTCAAAGAGAAGTACACCACAACAGACACCATTAAGGCATGGGGTAAAGTCGTTTTAGTTCAATTCCAGGAAAACCATCACAATGTAGAACTGCTGCCAGCACTTGAACAAGACGATGGTGCTTTCCTTATCCCCAACAGTGAAAATGGTGGTAGTTGGGAAACATTTGATCCTCGTGCAGAGGTAGAACGCTTCCAGACTTCCAATGAGAGAACAAATGGCTTGACACGAGAACTTGCCAAGATGTTGAAGACTTGGGCGCATAATACGACTTCCATGTCTTACAAATCTTGTAAGAGATTGGATGATGTGATAACGTTCCTTGATGAGTTCTATCCCCAAGGTAAAGAGACAACTTCGTATGCAAAGATTGTTTTTGACTTCTTTGATTATATGAGTTCAAGATGTGGCGATGACATTAAAAACTATATCAATACAGCTCTTTCCCATGCTCGAAAAGCGTTAGAGTATGACAACAATGAGAAGCTTGTGGAAGCCTCAGGGCAATGGCGAACAATTTTTGGTGATAAGTTCCCAAAGGTTCAATCGAATCCTATCAAAAAGAATGAAAGTCAAAGTATAATCAACCCAATTCGTCCATGGTCTTTTTGACAGATAAAGAAATAGATTGGCTAAGCGTTAATTTTCCGAGGCTCACATATGACCAGATTTCAAATTCGATTTCTGGTCGTATTGGCATTGATATGCATTATCTTGACAATCCTGTTATAAAGGATTCATATAATGTGCGCATAGACATGGCATCGATGACTACAAGGAATGAGTTGCCAGATGTTTATAACACGGACAATCGTATTATAAATGCAGCCAAGAAGAAAGGCAAGCCTATTGCAGACTTCCATATAGATGGCAACGGGAAACTATGTATGATGTTCCCTTTGAAATTTTCAAAATTCTACCCAAATGGATTTGAAATCGCACCTTTCATGACCCATTTGAGTAGTCATCTATATTGGGTTTCATATTATGAACTGTATAATAAAGAGCCTTGGCGTGGAGAATTTCATGGGAATGTAGCAATGCTTGACTATTTTTCAGACCCCAGTAATTATGACTTGATTTTGAAAAATAAGCAGCAGCTTGAAATGGTTCGAAGTTATTATAAGCGGATGAAAGGAAAGGGTATTGCACTCTCAAAATTGAGAAATTTACTGAAAGAACCAAGTTTTGTAAAAGAGTTATTTAAGGACATACGATTATGAAGCATTTATTATCAGAAACAAGATTCTATTTTGCACAATGCGTTTTTAATACGAGCTGCCATTATTCAGCTGTTGAAAGAATAGAGAAACAGCGAGCAAGCAGACAAAATTGGGCAATTGGTATTTCATCGGTATCTGTAGTTATTTTGGTCTTTACATGTTTGGCCTGGGAGCAAAATTGGGCGACGGCGTTGAGAGTTATCTCTATTATCAGTGCAATATCAACTGCTGTATCTATGATATTTGAAATGTTTACTCGCTCCGATTTGACGGAATTCATTTGCAGCCATAAACAAACTGCTGAAGAATATAAATCTTTGAGAGAACGATTCGTTGACTTGATTAGGCAAATAATGGATGGGAAGCCAAAAGATTGTACCGAGCCCCAATTACAAAGACTGCTTGATGAATACTCACTTATAGGAAGGCATTCGTTTGACACAACAGTTGATGACTATTGTAAAGCACAACAAAAATTAGGCTTACACGGAAATGGAGAATCATTCACTTGGTCTAATGAGGAAATCGACCGTTTTCTCCCAGAAGAACTTCGATCTTCAGATAGCAACCAAATAGTATGATTTCTGATCCAAACTGCAATAGGCTTCATAGTTCAATGAAACTAATTTCAAATGCCAATGAAGCCTTCTTCGTTGTTTAATGATGACCACTTCATAGCCACATGAGGTGCAGCACTCACAAAAGACACATAAAAGTATCTTAAGATACATTGCCAAGTATGTAAAGCTACTTGTGCAACTATCCTAAGATACTTTGTCATCTAATCTATATAGCAGGAAGAATTCCATCAAGCGTCGTCTTCTGATAGATGGTATGTACTTGCCTCTCCATCTGCAAAAGTCAAGGTAATCTTTTTCTATGTCACGTAATCCTCGTTCAATCTTTTGTAGGAGACGGCTCTTCGGAAATCTTTTGTTCCCTAATATCTTGTAGGGACCGACATTGTAGGCAAGTACGGCAAGAAGTAGCGAGTCCTTACCATACTTGCGGAACATGGCACATAACTTGGTGAGGTCTGAGCGCAATAGAGAGTCGGCTTGCTGATAAGTGAGATTCTTCTTGAACTTTTCATGTGGCAATATCCGATGTCCCCATCCGATATAGGGAAAGTTGCGCTTGATGTCGTGCCATCCCTCGTAATACTTGATACAGCGCACGGCTCGCTCAAAGGAAGGCAAAGCAAAGATGCCCAAGTCGGTTTGGCTTGGGCTATCGTTTGTAGGTGTTTTGTTCTGTGCCACGATGCTTTGGCACAGAAACAAGAGCATTAGGGTAATATATGTCCTTATCTTTTTCGTCATGGATGTTGTTCTTGTTTTGCTTTTTGGGGTGTCATTGGCTTGTCACTTGGCGTTCTTCTTGTTGAATATCTCTGCAATCATGGCTTTCACGTCCTCACCAACTTGCACGAAGTTCTTATAGAGGATGCGCTCACGTTCATCACGGCTCTTGAAGGTGTAGAACTTGGGTAGTGGCATATACTCACTTTCCTCCTTCTTGATGTCTGCCATATCGAAGTCGGTCTTGCAATAGAACTTACTGGTCTTGAACTCATCGCTTTCCTGTATGTTCATGCTACCATTCATGCCGGTCTTGGTAGCCACAAAGTCTCTTGCGGTCTGTCCGCAGATCCATCCTGTCGGCATGTCCGAGATTTTACTGGCTGGCACCAGACTGTCCATGTTCTCATTCAGGTTGATGCTCGTCTTGTCTCTATCGATGGTCACGCCTTTCTTCAGTTGCACCACCTTTCCAAAAATGTCAGAGGATAGCCATTCCAGAGTTTCCTTGCTTCGTGCCGAACCGCTCACCACGTTGCCTACGGTGGTGATAATCTTCTGCATACCTACCTTGCCATAGTCGGCTTCCAACTGCGGCAACTCCTGAAAGCCCAAGGCTACGCTCACCTTGTTGCTTCGGGCTGTACCTATCAGTCGGTCTATCTTATGGAAGTAGAGTGTTGGTAACTCATCTACGATGATACTCACAGGGATGTTCTTGCCTTGCCCTGTGTTCACTCGTGTCACCAGTCGGTTGAGGATTAGGGCATTCAATGCTCCGATGATGCTCTCCATTTCTGGGTCGTTGGCTATCAGCAGATAGCTCGGATTCTTCGGGTCACTGACTTTCAGGTCAAAGTCGTCTCCGTCCTTGTGGAATATCCAATAGCTTTCCTTGGTGGCAAGGCGTGAGGTATAGACACGCAGGGTACCTATCATACCTTCCAACTGCTCCATCGCCTTGTTCTTCAAGGCGGTCTGGAACGGTCCCAACAAGGGGGCTACCTCATTGTCGGTCTCCAACACATTGAAGATGGTCTGGTAGCTCTCATTTAGGAAACTGAGGATATGGGGCATATCGCTGTACTTGCCCAACCAATAGGCAGGCTCCACTTCTTCTCCTGCATGGTTAAACACCTTACCGGTCGGCTTCATCTGCATGGTCTTGGTGTCCAACACTTTCTCTGCTATCAGCTTCTTGCCGTCCTTGTCGTATGGCTCCTTGCCATAGTTGATGAAGAAGTAGATACAAGCGGCGAGGAAGTTGACAGCTGAGGTCTGGAAGAACTGGTCGCTGCCGCCACCGCCTTCTTTCTTGCCTTTTTGCAGGGATTCAAGCAGTGTCTCTGCGGTCTCACTCGCTGCTGCCAAGTTATTGATATACTTCTGCTGTATCGGGTTCACTCGCTTGGAGTATTCCACATCCACGAAGTTGATGATGTTGAACTTGCAGCCTTCTGGCAGTTTCCCCAACTGTTGGTTCTTCTTGTAGTGGTAGTACAGTTTGGTTGCCAAGGTCGGAAACTTGTAGTCGTAAACTACCATGGCAAAGCCTTTTGCACTGTGCTGACGGATGAATGGCTCGATGATGGAGAATGTCTTTCCACTACCAGGCGTACCCACAACCCAGGTGCCTCTGAATGGGTTCACGATGTTTACCCATCCCTTGCGGAACTTACCCTTATAGTAGTAACGCATAGGGATATTCACGCTGTACTTGTTGTATTCCTCCTTCTGGCACTGTTCGAAACTCTCGTTCTCAAAATTGAAACGGTCTTTCATCAGCCCTTCCTTCAGGAACTTCGAGATATTGTCCAAAGCGATATGCACCAGAACTGTTCCGATGATGGTTGCCACCATATAGAGAACAGTGTTCAATCTTAGGGTATAGAGACGAGTGTCCATCGCATAGCCAAAGAGCCACACGGACAACACCAACAGCAGCACGCCACTCACCAAGGGGCACAGCACCTGCCTTCGGGCATCAAATTCCAAGTGTTTCTTGTTTCTCGTGCCAACACAGGTGATGCACACCAAGAGGAATGTCACCACCTTGCTATACACCAGGTTCCCGTCATGGTAGATGAACCACTGCTTGATGCGGTCGTGCAGGTCGCACACCACACCACCAAAGCCGTCTATCGCCCTTGGGTCTATGGCATACTCAAAGAACTCCATCAACACGGATATGTAGATGACCGCCCTGAATATCTTGTAAAATCCTTGTAACTCCTTGCTTTCTTCCATTGGATATTACTGCTATTTCAGAAATATGGGATTGAATGAGTCTGCCGACAACACATCGCTATAGTTTATCTTCAGTGATATGGTACGACCGCTGATTTGATTCTCCGTCATTTCTATTGTCAACTTCTTGTCATTCGGGAATGTCATCTTCCGAATGACTATCACATTGCGGTAGCCATAGCGGAAACGCTTGGTCTGCTCCAACGTGAAGACAGGATGCAACTCGATCATCTGCGAGTTGGTGGCCTTGGCGGTCTTCTTATCCGTCAGCTTCAATCGTATTTGGTCTATATCAAATGGTATGTGCGTCTTGTTCTCTACCGAGAAGTCCAGGAAGAAATAGTCGCCCGACGAATAGATGTTATTCAGTCGCATCACCATTTTATGGGCTTTGGTCTTTACATTGTTCACATGGGCTTCCGAACTCCAAATCTGACGAGCATAACGAGCCATGTCCGTAGAGGACAAGGTGACCGCAGGATTGTTATAGGCATTCTTCTCTATTTGTTGTATCTCCTTATCCGTCACAGCCTCTTGTAGTCTCGTGGTATAGAGTAGCGCATATTGGGTACGGTATCGTTCCGTCACGATGGTCACGATGGCAAGCACTTCGCCATCTTCATGCATTCCCTCCTTGGGTTTCAAACGCACAGTATTGTTGATGGGTTGGTCTCCTGCTATCTTATCGGTGGATATATCCACAAAGCGAATGGGTTCACTTGCCGTAATGACTGTTGTCACTTGCTCGTTCACGGTCAGTTGCTCCATCTCCTGGTAGGTGCAGGGCTGATAGCTCTCCGCACTGGTCTGTTGTGCCATCATCGGAGTGGCACTTATCGCACACATCATCAGTGTGCCAATGGTCTTCTTGATATTCATATGGGTGTAATGTTTACTTTGTCGTGTTTAATGTTTACTTGCTCTTGGTCTCTTTGCAGTTAGCTTCGCTGATTCTCGGCTGCACTCGGCAAAGGAAAAACTATTTTCCTCTGCTCTCGTTGGCACGAGAATTTATCAGATACACAAAGGTGCCATATTTCAGTTTTACCTTGTTCTTCTTGATAGCCTTGCCTATGGCATTGCTTGTTTTCTGATAGGCATTCTGCATGGTCTGCATGCCCCATTGCGAAAAGCTGCTGCCTGTATTGGTGGTGTTCATATCCACATTGTCGGTCACGGCTCCGCTTGCCACATCCTTACTGGTCTCTCTAAACTGGCTGCTTGGCACATACAAGCCTTCCAAGCCGTCTGTATCATAGAGTGACAGATTGATTTTCACTATCTCATCATCCACCAGCACACTTTTTACCGTGCCTTTCACTCGTTGTGAACTGAAGCCGCTCATAATGGCATACAGATATGCGCCTTTCTTCACTATTATCTCACCTATTTCTACATCATCGAGTAGTCGCAAGCGGACACGGCTTCCATCCACGGCTTTCACATTCTCGTCAATGATAGCCTTTATCATTGTCGGCTCTTTCTCGTTCACCGCCAAAGTGTTGAAATAGTCCGAGGATGTCTTCACCTTTTTCACCACCTCACTTGGCTTGTCATTCTCGTCTGCTTCCTTTCGGGCATTCTCATTCACCTTGATTTTGCCCTCAATGTTGATACCGCCCTTGGCTGTAGCTGTTGTTTCATCGGATGCAGTTGCTGAAGACGATGAGTTCTGTTGCGTGGCTTGCTGTCCCTTCAGCCTTGCTTCGGCAAGTGCCTTGTTCAGCTCTGCCAACGCCTCGTTCTCTCTTTGTCGCTCATGGGCTTCTTGCGCTTCTCTCGTTTTCTCCAGTTCAGCTTGCCTCTTGGCTTCAGCATCCAACTGTTGCAGTTCTGCATCCGAATACTTGCTTTGGTATTCTTCTTTTTCTTGTTCATTGTCTCGATCTATATTCTCCACGGCACTATGGTCTTCTATCTTGCCGTAGGCGTTCAACATGTTCTCATACTTGCCTCCAATACCGTCACCGCCCTTGATATGAGCTTGTGGAAGGTTCGGATTCAGATATTCCGTGGTCTGCATATTGGCATCCTTCTTCTCCGCCACCTTGGTATCAAAGAGGTCGAAGATAAAGTAGGAGGCACCAAGCAGTGGAAGATAGACAATCGCAGGTAGCATGTACTTGGGTTGTCTGAAATTGATTCTTTCTGTCAGCTTCATCGTTATTTGTCTTTATGAGGATGGCGTGCATCCTCATTGGTCCTTACTATGTTCTTTGCATTCCCCATATTCTGATGGCGAGCCTTTATCAGCGAGTCCTGTCTCTCCGTAGCAGTGCGTCGCTCTCCCTGATAGTGATAAGCTCTTGCCATGCGATAGATGTTGAAACTGAAGCTCACACCCACAAAACCGAACACGATGACTAGGAACATTGTCTTATGCAAGTCGGCAAATTTCTGCACATGGGCTGCCGCCTTGTCAATTCTGCACATCCTGGCAAACTTTCTTCCAGCTCTCACGTCTCGCTCATAGCGTTCCTTGTATTTTGGGTCGTCCTTGTCGGGCATCTTCTCCCCAATGAGCATCTGCTTAAATCCTTTTGTGTTCATCGTTATTTCTTTTTTTACCTTTTTACTTCTTTACCCTTTTACCTTCAATAGTTGCTCTTCGTCTTCTGGTCAATATCCTTGTTGAGCAAGGTTCGCCAGTTCACTATCAGCAATCCATGTGGGTTGTTGTCAGTTCTCGGCACTCGTTTCAACTGTCCTGCCGTCACCAGTTCACGGGTCAGCACATTGGTTCTACGCTCGATGCGCTGTCTGCCGTAGTAGGTGAACTCCATCTTCTCCTTGTTGAACTTGATACTGTCACAGAAGATGCTGAACACGGCACTTGTTCCCATGATGTTGGAGTAGAAACCCTTTTCTTTCAGCGTATTGTACTGCGCCAATCCTGTCTCATCCACCAGATACATGGCTTTCTCCATCGTGTATTTGATGTACTTGTCATCTGGTGCCAATGTGAAGAAATAATGATGGAACATCTCGATATGGCTCTTTGCTTCCACATCCAATGTCTCATCCATCGTCGTACGCTGCACCAAAATTGGTACGTTGCCGTCCAACACATAGATTTTGTTCTGTGCATCCACCACCATATTCTTCGCCGTCCAGATGCTGCTGATACTTATCAGCACGCATCCAACCAGAAACAGGCTACAGATGATAGTCACCAACTTCACCTTATTCTCTAAATTCTTGATTACCATTGCTATAATGTTTTTTACCTTTTTCAATCTTTTACTTTTTTACCTTTATCAGTGCATCACATGGGCAAGTGTCCCCTGTGCCGACATTTTGGCTTGCTGTGCCACACCCTCACCGAAGTTTCTGGTAGAGAATGCGGTATCGCCCTCTGGTATCATCCATGCCGCAAGGTCTGGAACCAAGTTCAGACACTTCAACGCAACGATACTTGCTGCCATCAGATACCCTGCCGAGAAGAACGAGTTCTGCAAATATGCCGCCATCGTCTGCTCACTGGCGGTGATAGCCGTCAGGTTCTCCACCTGTATGCAGAGCACGATGTCGAAGAGCAATAACACGTAGAAGCCCACGAAGTAGAGCATGGCTCCATAGAAATGCACGGTCAGATACCTTGTCAGCCACTTCGCCCAACTGCTTTCCCATTTCGGCAATAGCGAGAATGCCCATTGTATCGGTCCGAATATTGTCAGCATTCCCAACAGTATCTGTTGGCAATAGATGGTGCTCCACCAACCGATACGGAAGACGATCAATGCTATAAGCATTACTATCTTGTCGATGTTCACCACTGCTCCTGCTGTCAAAGAGGTAAACCACAACTTGGCTGCGTCCTTTTCCATGTTGGTCACTTCATCCACACCTGTCTGCTCCATGGTCGATTCCACCAGATTCGGGTCTGTTGTTCCTTTATGGGCAATGTCTGCCTGGGCTTGTACGTTGGTGTACATCGTGTCTCTGGTATAGATAAGCTGCTGAACTTCCGTAAACTTGTCCTCTATCTGTGTGGCTTCCGCCTCATAAAGGTCATGGGTATAACTTCCGATGGAGTTTGGAATGTAACTCAGGAAGTCCAGTACGCACCAATTGCTGCCACTGTTCGTCATGCCTGTATCGGCAGGTGGGTACCACCAACAGAGGATGATGCTTATCACCAATGGCTTGAATAGTTTCATCACATCCAGTGGCTCATGCTTCACCATCATCTTGTAGGCCATGTTCGCTGCCACCACGATAGAGAAGAGGGCTGCGAGTGCCATACACATTTGGACGACCCACCAAAAAGGTCCGTTTGAGCCTGTAAAAGTAGCGTCGCACAAAAACTCGTTGGTCTGGAAAATCACGTCATCAATCTCTTCTTCCAAGATGTTGATGCCGAAGTCGGATAATATGCTGCTGTTGTCTGCCATAACTCCTTATCTGTTTATTTTCAAATCATTGTCATCCTCATTCGAGCCGTTATTACTGCCAGAAGATGTGTTGTTTCTCACTGCCATTCCTGCCTCTCGCCATTTGCTGGATGCACTGCTGATGATACTTCGTTTGTTGGCGGTCTGGTAGTTGCCGTTTGCTGTCAACAATTCCTTGGTCTTGTTGGCATTCGACATCTGCACCAGTTGCTTCACAAGTGTCTCGTTCTGTTTTGCCACATCTGCATAAATCTGTAGGTACATCTTCTTACGCTTGGCATTGGGCATATAGGCATCCTTGGTGGCTTTGATGGCTGTCTCATAGACATGATAGTATTCTGTCCAGCGTTGCTTGTCACCGATGGATCCGCCTACAGGCAGGATGCGGTCGATGTTGCTCTTGAAGGCATTCATCTTGCTGTTGATTTTGCTTCCTTCCACTTTCCAGGCGAGGTCAATCTGACGGTCTGCCATATTCAACGCCTCAATCTCTGCTCTTTTGGTCAGAGCAGAGTCGATGGCTTCGGCATATTCCACTTGATTGTAAGCTCCGATTCCTGCCGTGGTACGAAAACCGAGTTTGTTCTTGCTGGCAGCCGACTTCTTGTAACTGCTGTGCAGTAACTGATAGTACAATTCTGGTGACAGACTTCCGCTACCGATTTCCATTACCGTTATCTGGTTCTTTTTCGAACTGTCATGATTGTATGTTACACCACTTTGGGCATTGCCGCTGATAGCGACTCCCAACATCAACATGATGGTTCCTATTCTTGTTTTCTTTCTATCCATGCCTATACATTATTATATATGGGATTATAAATTCTTCGTTCTCTCAATATCCGAGTTTACCTGCCACTCGCCACCGACCGAAGGCATCTTCCAGTATTTGCTGCTTGCTTTTGGTTCGGTAAACCTTTTCTTTCCAATAGCCGATGCGCACTTGGATATATCGCCACGACTCAAAGTAGCTTTTGTTCAGATGCTTCTCTATGTTGTCAAGCGAGGTGTTGATGCTTTCCAACACCACAAGAAGGTCTGCCGTAGAACACGCTGCCGCTCCTGTGGCATACAGCACCAAGTCGCTCACGCTTTTGTAGAGGTATTCGCCTTCATTTGCGATATTCTCTATGGCTCGTCGGTTGATGCCTATCAGTATGGTATCGGCAAGCGAGATGCGCTTTCGTTTGATGACTTTTTTGTTGTAGTCATCCAACAGCTTCTTATAGTCCGATATTCTGTCGCTCACACCCTCGTAGGTGGAGTACACGTTCAAACTGGTTCGTAAACTTTGATATAGCACATCTATCACATCGAACGCTCTGGTGTACTTATCCAGGTCCACGTTCAGTTCCTTGTATGCCTTGGTCTCGTCCTTACTGTAACCGTGCAATAGTTTGTTGCTGTATTCCAAGGTGCTTCGTGCAAGCAACAGGCTCCGCTGTTTCTTGTGGTCATTGATGTAGGCTTCTACGCTGGCAACATCAAATCCCCATTGGGCGAATATTTTAGAGGGGAGGGCGAGGAGCAAGATTGCTATCAGCAATGTTCTCACAATATCCATTCGTCGCTTCTTGCTCACTGGCCCTGCAACCCTCTCCGCTGCATCAGCCTTGTATTCTTTTCTATTTCTCATTTTCATTGTCTTCATCATTAAACTTGCCGTGATAATCATCTGAGTGTTTGGTGTCGGCAGCTTTCCTTAACCAACGTTTCTTGCATTTTTCCACAAGACTCAATCGTCGTCCTTCGTCAGCATTGATATGTGGAGCGATGTCCATCAGCACGTCGATGATGTTGCGCTTGTAGTGCATCATCTTCTCCAACGATACCAAGTCTGCGTATATCTTGGTGATTCTGCTGTCCACCTCCCTGGCTATCTCCAGTCTGTCGCTCGACCATAGCAGATGGAAGGTATCATCGGTGTTATTGTCATCGGCAGGTGCGCTCTTGGCATATTCGGTGGTTATCTTGCACGACGGATATTCCTTTGCGATTTCCGAGATGCGCTTGTTCACCTCGTTCGCCTTCTCCTGCTCGGTCTTGCTTGGGTCAAGTGTTATCACATCCACTACCGAGGTGTTGGCGTATTCCGATGTCAGCTCCCAACTGATCTGCAGAATAGCTCTGTGTATCTTGATGCCCAAGAAGTATTTTGGTTTTCGGGCGATCTTCAATGTTGCCTTGAAGGTGATGATGCCGTTGATGTTGGGCATGGTGGCTTTTCGAATGTAAGTATAGCCGCTCCATGTTCCTTCCCCTTGCCAAGTCAGGTTATAGGCACTCTTGCAGTCGCTCATGATAGCAGGTATGCGATAGTAGTCATCGGTTGCCACCTCATTGTCCTTTCCTGCCTCTGCCTTGGCTTCCTCTATTTCCCTTTGTTTCTGTTGCCATGTGGTAAGTTCTTTGTTCAGTTGTTCGATGGAAGCCTTGTTCTTGTTGTATTGCTCCCGATACTTGGCTGCATCTTCCACACTTGCATTGGCGATTTGCTTGACAAGTGACTTGTTCTCAGCTTCCAACTGACTGATTTGAGATTGCAGAGAGGCTATCTTGGCATTGGCTTCCTGCTCTTGTTTATACAAGTCCGAGAGGTCAAGGTTGTTCTCTGTCACAGATGTTGTCATGGCGCATTTCTTGCTGTGGCCATTCAGCGAACCGCCACAACTCTTGCATTTGTATTGTGTGGTGCCTTGCCCCAACTGCACACCGTCGCTGCATGTCACACTGATGGTCACACTCTCGCATCCCTTCAGTTTGGCGGCATCGGTTGCCTGATAGTAGTTGCGTGCATCACTGCCTATATAATAGGTATAGCCTTCCTCGTTGTCATTCCATTCGCTCAACCGGGCTTGCAGTTGTGCCTTGCAGGTGTTCAAGTCCATCGAGTAGGAGTCGAAGACTGTCTCATACACTTCTTCTGTTCTGTTCCAACTCTTGTACACCTGTATCTCGTAGGCGTATGCCTTCTGTTTCTGTCCTTTTTTCTTGCTACTGATGATGTAGCTGTTCAACCAATAACTGATACTGTAGGTAAAGCCATCATTCTGGTTGTTGAGCTGTTGCACCCTTGTCCTTGACCAACCTGCATGATTCTCCGAGTTTTGCAGGATGGCTTCCTTTTGGCTACTATTGGGATAGAAGTTGGCATCCTTGGTGTTGATTCTGTACCAGTGGTCGCCTTTCAAGATGCTGTTGTCATCGGTGGGCGGTACATAGTCGCACAATTTCTCTCGTCCTTGGTCTCGTCGGGCGATATACCATCTTTGCGTGTAGTAGTTTCCTGCCGTCTCATCCAGATAGTCGGTCATCCACGAGGTCAGGTTGTAGTTGGCAAGGGAAAAGAGTCCTGCCACGTTATCCTTGCCTCCAATCATGCCCAAGAGTGTGTTGCCTACGCTCTTATCGAGGCTTTTGAACAGCGAGGAATAGTTATCCACAATATCGATGGCTGCACCGAGCTTGCCTTGGAAGAGTTCGTTGAACTGGCTGCTTTGCAACAGGGCATTGCCTACATTGCTCATTCCTGCTCCGGCAAGATTGGCACCTGCCTTGTACAGGTTGTCGATGTCGGCTTTCAGATTGTCCACCGTGAAGTTGCCAGGCACCTTCGACAGGTCATCTATCATCTTCTTCCAGTCCACATTGCCTATCTCCGAGAGTTTCAGGATGGCTGCTATCTCCTGGTTGATTTGCAGAAAAGCGATGTCCGAGAAGCTGAGGGTGCTGTTTGTCACCACACTCTCAAACTGCATGCACAGGTTCTTGGTGTCATCACATATCTTCATCAGATAGGTTCCCCAATACAGGGCAGTCTGTGGACTTTTCAGCATCATTCCTGCCACCGTCCATATCTTCGGCATGATTTTGCCCGACACCATGTTGTAGATACGGCGGTAATAGTAGTTCTCTGTGCTACTGTTCCAGATGCCCAACTCCGTCATTGCCTTGCGCTCCAGAAACTTGGAGGCGTAGATACCAGCACTCGCCACTTCCGCAGCATTATAGTGTTTCAAGATGTTCTGTACCTGCTCGTTATAGTACGCCTCTGCCACGGCTTCCGTTCCGTAGGCAGCAGCCATAGCAGCCACCGTCTGCTTGTCATAGTTCACGCTATAGTACTGTGCGTCAGCCTTTGCCAACACACAGACTATCAGCATTATGATGGATAGAAGTCGTTTCATCTTTGATTACTTCTTATTTTTGTTCCCTAAATTCAGTACTTTTCCTGCCTGATTTACCTTTTGAGCAAAGGCGAGGCTCTTGCTGATACCACTTGCATCCCAATCCCTGCAATAGGCTTCGATGGCTTGCTGATGATTGCATTTCAACTCTCGCTTGTATAGCTTTAACGCTTCCTTCTCCGCTCGCTCCGTGGTGTAGGTCATATAGCACTCATGCGGCTCTTCCACACCATACACATTGCTGGTCTGTCCTCGCCTGATAAAGACCTCACGGAAGAAACTGCGCCCTTCCTTATTCTCCAAACGGTTGATGGTGAATATCTTCTTGCAGTCCACATCGGTCAAACCAAGTATCGCCTTGATGGTGTCGAAGCGTTCCTTGAATTTACTCTGGTCGAGTAGCATCACCACATCCGAGTTGTTGATGATGGCTTCCTTCACTATCTCGCTGCCGATGATGTCCTGTATCTCCTGTGTCACCACACCCACGCTTGCCCAAAATTTTCTGGCGGTCTTATACAGATATTTTATGTATTCCGCCATCATGGGCGAGGCGATGGCTTTCCATGCCTCCTCGATGATGAGCATCTTTCGGTTCTTTTTGATGCGCATCTTCTGCAGGAACACGTCCATGATGATGAGTGTCACCAGTGGAAAAAGCAGTGGATCATCCTTGATACTGTCGATTTCGAAGACGATGAAGGTCTCATCAAACAGACTGCTGTCCATATTCTCATTCAGCGTCACATCATGGCTGCCTCCTTTATAGAAGTCTTTCAACAGATAGTTGTAGGATGACAGGTCTATGCCATGCAGTCCGTTCTCCTCGCATATCTTCGGCAGTCGCTCCGTACTGAACTCATAGAAGCTGTTGAAACAGAGGTTGCTCACTCGCTTGGTGGTGAAATAGGCATCGTAATACTCGTTGATGACTTGCTCTATCAGCCTGTCCTCGGTCTTGCTCACCGTGCCTTGACTTCCTTTCCATATCAGCATCACCAGGTTCTTCAGGAATCCCAACTTCTCGATGTTCCATTCCTCTCGCTTGATTTTGAAAGGGTTCATCGTGATAGGATGTTCTTCTGTGTAGGATATGTATTTGCCTCCAAAGTATTCACACAGTCCCTCATACGAGTTACCTGTATCTACCAACACGATGTCGGTGTCCTGCTCATGGGCTTGGCGCACCATGGAGTTTACATAAAAACTCTTGCCGCTTCCCGAAGGACCGAGAACGAAGAAGTTGCTGTTGTCGGTCAGCTTGTTTCTTCCCTCTTTTCCCGATATGTCGATGGCTACTGGCACTCCTTGTCGGTCGGTGTAATAGACCTTGAAAGGCGTGTCCTCGCTATGCACGATCTTCTCCTTGTACATCAAGCAGGTGGCAGCATCGCCCAAGGTCATAAATCGGTCGTAGTCGGCATTCATCCCATAGCAGTTGCCCGGGAATGAATTGACGAACAGTTCCAATTGGTTGTAGGCTCGCTTCGAAATATGGATGCCCATCCTGCCAAAGGCATTCTCCAGATGGTTGGTACATTTCTGTATGTCCGTCTCTGGCTTCACCGTCACTATCAGATTATAGTGGGTATATACCAGCTGCTTGTTTTCTCTCGCTATCACCTCCTGCACTCGCTTGATGTCTTCGACGGCAATCAGATTGCTTGGGTTTGGCATGCTGGCATGGCGGTTCTTCTTTTTGTCTAGCAGGGCAAGTTCACGCTTCTGGTTCGGCACGAAGATGATTTGGTTATACACCACACTCTCCACACCTGGTATGCTGTCCACCAATGCTACCAGATCCACTGGCATACTGGTGTTGTTCACCTCGATATTGGTAAATGGACGTATCTGTGTCGGAAGATTGGCACTATCTACATCCACCAGACTATACACCTTGCAGCGTCTGTCGCCCATGCCTATCATCTCGTCATCCACCTTGAATCCTGTCATGCTCACCATCTTGTCTCGGAAGTTCATGGCAAAGAAACGGTCAACATACAGACTTGCTTCTTGTTTGTTCAGAAACTCTGACTTGATACCGGCATCCTTCAGCTGGTCTTGCACCTTTCTGATTTTTACCAGGAAATCTCGCCACTTTTTGTTGTCGAAGGACATCAGACGGCTCTTCTTGTTCTCCTGCGTAATGGTCAGATAGGTCATACTGTCCGTATATTCTCTTCCGTTGAAATAGCGGAAGTAGGATTCTGTTAGGAACTCATGCCCCTTGCCACTCTCATCCTCAAACTGCTTTCTGGTAAAGATGTCCTGCTTGTGCAGGGCATAGCCTTCACCCAGAGTCTGTGCGATGGCAGCAAACAGATTGGTGAACTCATAATAGCTGTCTATATTGGCAGAATACTTCTGCACTGGGTTCTCCATTCTCAGGATGGCAGAATACTCTCCAGTCTTTGTATAGAGCACACCGATACCGTCCGTGTCTTCTACGGAGAAGTAGATGTCCTGAAAGATTTTCTTCCGCTTGCCACCAGTGCCAAAGGCATAGACCGATATGGCCATGCCAATGCAGGTTGCCACGAAAAATAAGATTACATATAGTACCATATTCGTTTATTCTTCTGCTTCTTCGGATGATTGATGATTTTCCCTCATGCTGGATGATTTATTGTCATTCTCTTGATAAGAGGTATTGGAGCTTTCTTCTCCATAAAGGGGTGATACACTATCTTTTGCAGTGGAATCCATCCTGCTTATTTGTGTTTCCACTGTTGCAGGATGTTCTTCTGTCTCTCTCGCCCAAGCTGCCCTTGCCTTGTTTGCACTCCTCATGGCATCCAATGTGGGTGGCTTGTAGGTCTTGTCCTTACAGGCAATCAGCAATATGCCAGCCAATGCCATAATGATAATGTTCTTTGCTTTCATGCTCATAACCATTCTTTTATGTCAAAGATGCGATACTTTCAGCAGAAACAAATAAAGGTAGGCCCACACCCTTGGGGGAGAATGAGCCTACCAGTCGTTCACTTTCTACTTGTCATCCACATCTTGGTCATGTCGATACTTTTTTTGTTTCACATTTTTTATATGCGCTTGCTGTAGGCATAGATAAACACTCCTTGGTCGTTCTTCTTGGTATGCAGTCCTTTCCGTTGTTTGAACATGATGAGACCTGCACCCGTAGTGATAGCCACGACCAACACTATCAGTCCTGCAATGATACCCATCAGACAGTAGGCGGCAATGAAGCCGATGATGGCTCCTCCTGCCGTGGCTGCTGCCCAATAGATATACCGCCCTTGTATTCCCATGAATTCAAGGGGCTTCTGGAGTCCCTTGAACAGTGGGTAATCGGGGTAGCGGATTTCCTGCTCTTCTCTTGCCATTCTTCACGTCGTTTCTCAATTACTGAATATGCACGGAATAACTCTCACTCGTTAGTTGGTCACACCGAAGAACAATGGCAATGCCTGTGCTGCTGCCACGAGGAAGATACATGCTCCTACAATCATCATGATCTTCTTCTTGAAATCTTACTGATTGTTCGTAATATGCTGATAATCAATATAAATCTGAATGGCGAAATGGCGAAAGAAACAAATTAGGAACAACAAAATCAAGAAACCCCAAAATGAAAGTATGAGAAAACATAAATTAACACGGAAAACAACGATAATTTTCCGATTTTGTCTTTTTGAGAACGTATGCTACAAAGAATATAATATGTTGTTCTCTCGTTATTTTGTACTTTATAAAAGGATGTATAACACAGTTTTCATTTCATAGTAAGTTAAATTAAATAAAGATATTATGTTTTCTCACTATATTTATATATCTTTGCATCAAAATTATATAAATATGAATATATGGCTAATTTAAATAGGCTAAAAGCCGTACTCGCAGAGCAAGATAAAACAGGAAAATGGCTTGCCGAACAACTTGGAAAATCGACTTGTACTGTGAGCAAATGGTGTAAGAATTCTGTTCAACCAGACTTACAAACATTAGAGCGTATAGCTCAGTTACTGAATATTGATAAAAGAGATTTGCTAACTCCCTCTCAAAGGGATTAAATATAAATGACTAATAAAGTACATGAATTGGAACAATTTTAGTTTTATAGATTTATTTGCTGGTATTGGTGGCATCAGATTGGGCTTTGAATCTGTTGGTGGACATTGTGTGTTCTCATCAGAATTTGATGAAAATGCCTGTAAAACTTATGAGGCGAACTTTGGAGAGCACCCATCTGGAGATATAACAAAAATTGCAGCAAAAGATATTCCTGACTTTGATATTCTTCTTGGTGGTTTCCCTTGTCAAGCATTTTCTATTATTGGAAAAAAGGAGGGCTTTGAAAATGAAACTTGTGGAACTCTTTTCTTTGAAATTGAAAGAATTTTAAAAGAAAAGCAGCCAAAGGCCTTCATGTTAGAAAATGTACGAAATCTAACCGCACATGATAAGGGAAATACATTTAAGGTCATAAGAACTCATTTGGAGGCTTTAGGTTATACCGTGTATGCCAAAGTATTAAATGCCTTAGATTATGGTGTTCCTCAGAAGAGAGAGAGAATTATAATTGTTGGATTTAAGGACAATATTTTATTTTCTTTCCCAGACCCAGTTCCTGCATCACGTAAAAAAACGTTGAAAGACATTCTTGAAGTTGATGTTGATGAGAAATATTATGTAAAAGATAAAATAAGAGAATCAAGACTTATGCGTCTAAAGGACCCTAACTATCCTAAACCATATATCTCTCATGAAAATATGGCAGGAAGTATTACTCCACATCCATATTCCTCATGTTTGAGAGCTGGAGCTTCTGCAAATTACATTCTTATCAATGATGAACGAAGACCAACAGAAAGAGAAATGTTAAGGATTCAAGGATTCCCTGATGATTTTAAAATCGTAGTTCCATATAGTCAAATAAAACATCAGACAGGGAATTCTGTGGCTGTTCCTGTAATAAAGGCAGTTGCAAATCAGATGATAAACGCATTAAAGCAATTTGAATCAAACAAAGTGTCATGATAACAAAAGAGCAAGCAAAGGCTGCTTTGGATAATGTAATCAAAAAGTCCAGAGTTCACTTGTATAAGCCAATACAGGTAGCCGAAATACTTTACAGAGATAGAGTTTTTAAAGACATAAACCTCTTGTCTTTAGAGGATTATAGAACAAAAAGTAAGAAGTGGAGAGATGAGGTTTCTATTGTGCTACTCGGTAGAGTTAGTACAAGTAGTGCCCGATTCCAAGATGATTTGTTCAATGATAATGCCACTCCTCCAGCAGTATTAGATGTACTTGGAAGAGAAAATCGTAGAACAAATGGAGCTGTTGAAGCGTATATTTATAGTAAGTTTGACAACAAACATGAGCAGTTGTCAAATGCGTTGGCTTATTGCTTGGATGCAAGTGTAGAAACATTTGAAGTCAAGAAATTTATAGACTCATTTTGGAATGAACCTGGTTTGAAGAGAAGCCTTGACAAAATCTATGAGATTATTGTCTATGCGTTGTTTTCAACACTGGTTGAAGCCATGAATCTTGAAGTTGAAGTTACAGTAAAAGAAGATGCTTATCCTCTGCTTAAAGAATTTGAAGACTTTACACAGAAAGTAATGTGTTTGGATTGTTCAACTCCACAACATATACAAGAGGCAAGAGTTTATCGTGTTGGTGTAACTAATGCTGCTGATAGAGGTCTTGATATGTATTCTAATTGGGGACCAGCAATCCAAATTAAACATTTAAGTTTGGACATTTCTCTTGCAGAGAGCATTGTAAATAGTGTTTCAAGTGACCGCATTGTTATTGTTTGCAAAGATGCAGAGAAAGATGTGATAGTTTCTCTTCTTAGTCAAATAGGTTGGAGAAGCCATATCCAAAGCATTGTTACAGAAAATGATTTAATCAAATGGTATGAAAAGGCTCTTCGAGGAAGTTATTCAGAACAGTTGGGAGAAAAGCTTCTTTACTGTCTTGCAAGTGAAATCGCTGAAGAGTTTCCTTCTGTGGACTACACTCCTGAAATAATAAAGAAAAGACATTACGAGCTAATTTCAGACCCTTTTTGGAAATGATAGTATTGACTAGTGCATAGATGTTCCCTCAAAGGTCTCAAAGGGTGTCACCCAACAAACTTTTGCCATTACTATGGGCTTAAGTAATACCAATTGTTTGATAAAAACAGAAACGATATGAGAAAAATTGCTACTTTACTGATTTTGTGCTTTATGCCTATCTGCCTATTTGCACAAGCGTATAAAATGTATCAAACACGTAACTACCACAACCAGTTACGTTTAAATACAGCTACAGGAGAAGTATTACAGGTGCAAGATGACGGTCAATCTTGGAAAATTTGTGATGCAGTGGAAGATAGTGGCGAAATTGATAATCGCTTCTGTCTTTATGAAACACAAAATATGTGGACTTTCATCATGCTTGATACTTTTACGGGTAAGAATTGGCAGGTTCAATTTAGTACAAAAGGAACTGATTACATGTTTGCTGCACCAATTAATTATTGGTCAAAAGCATATCCTTCCTCTTCTGACAGATGGCAAGGAAGATTCAAAATGTTTGCTACTCAAAATATGTGGACATTTATTATGTTGGATAGTTTCACTGGAAGACTTTGGCAAGTGCAATACGACACCAAGTCTTTAGACAACCTTCTTTGCGTTTCAATAAATGAAGAAGTTCTTGAAACAGGAGATAGAAGCATTTTTACAATACAACCGATGACGAGTATGTATCAATACTATCTAATAAGCAACAAGTCGGGTGCTATGTGGCAATTTCAGTGGACAACCAAAGGACCTGATTATAGATGGATTAAAAGGGTTAATTGACAAATTGTAATTGATTATGAAGAGCAAAAATATAAATGACATAACTTTGTTTCGATACTTGTTTTGTCTTGATAAAAGAGATTTGCCACAGAGCATTTTAAATTGGTGCAATAATATCGGTAGTGCAATTGACTCTGATAGAGAAAATGCTATAAGAGAATTATCTATAGTAAAGGATAACTGTCGTAATTTGGTTGTTTTCTCTAAGACATTTGTTGATACAATGGATAAATCCTATATGAAATTTACACAATTTCATATTGATATTCTCCAAGAGTTAGATAATGAGAATGGAGTTGTTCGTAGCCCATACTTTATAGAAGGGTGTTATGTCGTGTATAGCATAAAGAATGGCTGTCTTACTTTATGGATATTCCAAGACAACATCGACAAGTATTTGTCGATACCTACATATTACATTTGTGTGTCACCGAAGGATAAAATCAAGGGAAATGGACATCAGTTAGACTGCATGGTTTTACCTCTTATTGATGGTTGTGTGGAGGCAAATATCAGAGATTATATAGATATGGTCTTAGATTATTTGTGTTTAAGACAATGGGCAGAAGTTCAATTAGGAAAAGTATCTACCACAATAAGGAAAGAGGTTAAAAAGAACAAGAAAACTCAGATTGTCACAGAAGCAGGGCTTGACTATTATCGGTTTGATAGTAAGTGGTATACTGAAATTTGCAATGATGAGTCTTTCAAGGTTAGTGGTCATTTCAGGTTACAACCTTATGGAGATGGCACAAGGAAGCTTATATGGATAAATGAATTCACAAAGAATGGCTATCATAGGAAAGCTACTATTGACAAAGTCAAAGATGGAGAGGTAATTCTTACTTAAAAGGAACATAAGGACAAGCGGTTATAAACAAAAAATGATTTTTTATGAAGAAGGACATTAGATTTCTTAAAAAGATAAGATGTAGAATAGAAGCACTTCCTTGGAGCGTATGGGAAAATGAAGACACTAAAGATCAGTCACAATACGACAAGAAAAGAAAAAGATTAAAGGGAGAAGTTATGCATATTCAAAACCATATAAGAGGCTATGTTTTAGCTCAATACGGCGAAGGTGAGTTGTTACATGAATTTTCCCATTATTCATTCTTTACACAAGGATTTATTGCAGACACTTTCAATGTGGTAAACAATGAGGCTTGGTCAAATGGGAAGAAATCATTTCTGTATTTTACTGATAAATTGATAGATTTTGCAGAAGCTGAAGAAATTGTACACTCTATTGATTGGAGGAAAAATATCATAAAATGGTTCATACTATTTGTTACTATAGGACTAATAGTATTTTTACTATTCGCTGAAACAGTTTTGACAGACTCAATAACTGCAATATTAAGTAATGAGATTAAACCCAAATTACAAGTTCTCCTCTTAGCGACAATGATTGCGTCGAACCTCTTATGGTATAAAAATTGGAGAGACTTATTACCAATAACAACTTCTATTTTGGGAGCATTGTTGGGATTAAATCTCTAGATAGCCCAGACCTAATACTGGGCTTTTGCTCGTCTTTAGCCATAGAACTTTGCAACTATCATACCTATACCTCCTGCAACCACAAAGAAGCCAATCGTGAAGAAGAACCAAAAGAACCACTGGGCATAGTGACCGAGATAGCAGCCATCATATTCCTTGTAGCGTTCACGGACTTTTTTCCGTTCATCAGCAAACATTGAATTGACCTCACGGATATGCGTCTGCATCTGTGCGGTCATCCATTGGCGTTCTTTGGCAAACAGTTCTTGGATTTTCTGCCAGTCAGCATCATTGACATTTACAGACACCTTTAATTTTGTGGGAGCATTTTCCAAGACTTTGTCTATGTGCTGATTGATGGTATCAACCTTTTTGCTGATAGTAGTCACAGCACCACCTAATTTGGCTTCTGCACGCTGATACTGCTGAATGGCAGATTCCAGTTCAAGTGTGGCATTGATAAAGGTATTTGTAGCCTTATCAATGTCCTCACTCAACTGCTTCAACTCAGGAACACGGCTTACAAGTCCATCCTCGGCTTGCTGTTCCTTCACCTCGTTTTCGACATCATTCATCATGTTGTCGAAGTCGGATCTTTCTTCTGTGTCTATATTTATCTTGCTCTTTCTGATTGCCATATTGTCATTGATTTATCGGTGGAAACTTCTGCTGCGTGGTTTAGGCTTGCACATGGAATGAGCCATCTGTGCGCAACGGTGGGCAAACTTCCAGTCATCTTCATCGTCTTTTTTACCCCAATCAGAAGAAGGAGCAGAACCGCCACCGCCACATGACTCAGACATGGAAGTGGCTGCGTCAATGTACCCTGCAAACAACAGTATCGCTACATGAGCGACATTATCTGTTGTCGCAATATCATTATCCTCTCGAATCTGAACCTCATTAGTAAAGACATCTTTGACAGAGTTCGGAATCCACACCTTTTTGACTTCATCGCCAATGTTGATTGTGAATGCCGTTTGTGTAATTTGAGGTTGCGCCTTTGGTTGTGATGCTGTTGAAGTCTGAATGACAGGACGAACTGGGCGAGGCGCAGGAGCAACGGATGGAGAAACAGGCTTTGTCTTGACTTGTGTAGGTTGTGGGTGCAGTTTCTTCCATGTGTCTTCAATCTTTGATGCCATAAACTTTCTGCCAATCTCAGAAGCCTTGAACACGGAAGCGTTCTTGCCGACAGTGTAGCCGACAAGTTTCCGTTGCTTGTCGTAACGTGGCTTTACCTCATAGCCTTTCATGCGCAACAGATTGAAGTATCTGTCAATGTTGAACTGTTGCATATCTTTAAGAGTATGTTCGCAATCCTCCGCAAGCTCCACTTTCCGCATGTTCCGAATCTCCTGCGGTTGTTCCCATCCATGCCGCATATTGATGATTTCCGCAGCCTTCATTGCCCGAAGATGAATGTCGTGTACATCGTTGGTGTTGCCCTCCATATCCACGCGACAACAATCAATGTGAAGGTGCAGCGTTCCAGACATAGAATCAGAGTGCAGTCCACCCACATTCATAGAATTGGTGAAGTTGGTCTTTATCTCATTGGAGAAACCGTTGGGCGTAAGTCCAACAGAATCCAAAACTTCCAAGGCTTCGTCTTGAAGGTTCGCCCAATCTTCCATAGTGAAGTCGGCAGACTCTTCCTTTGATGGGGAAAGTACAAAAGTGGTCATGAACCTTTCCAACTTTCTGCCCACAGTCCTTTCCGCCTGATGATACTGGCAATGATGTTTCATCATGTACCAGATGGCGGTAGGGTCAAGACCATCGGGCATATTGTTCACTTTGACCGTCTTTGCATTCTCCTTTTCCAATGCGTACCTTACGGAATTGCCTCCATACGATACTACCTTTGCGAGCATAATCATGAATCCTCCTTTGATTTGGTCTGTACGTTTGTTGCGATATTCTCTTCAATGCTATACCAATGTTGGATAAGTCCTGCAACGGCATCAATCCACCAACGCATGAACTTCTCATTTTTGAAGAACCGAGCCTTTTCCTCAGCCGTTTTCTTGGATAATACGTTGCTGATTTTTATCAAATCCGTCCTTGCGATGGCGAGAGAGTTTAGAGCGTCCACCTCTTCCTTGGTGAGCCTCATGCGTGGACGGTGCTTCAAACCTGTCTCAACGACATAGCGGCTCAGACTAATTCCACACTCCTTGGCAAGCGTCCGGAGCTGCTTCAACTCTTCTTTCGTACATCGGTAGGTATGGACTTCCGTAGGCGGTTTCCTTATGATCTTCTTCTTTCTCATTTGTCCTTGTCTCTGATTAAAAAGGGATGATTACAAGCACCTTGCAAAGGTGGTCACGACTGCGAGCCTGCGAGTAGTCCGAGAAACTTTTAGGAATACAGAAAGACGGACACGGCTTCTGTATTACAAAAGGATTTCTCGAAAAGTACCTATAAAATGACGGCACTTTTAACAGCGTCCGTCCCCAAGGCTGCTTAAACGTATAACTGTTTGGCGGTAGCCTATGGCGGTCAATCATCCTTTGGGATGATTTATCGGTATAGTGGCTCTTTAGCCTCTGTCTGCCTATTGATTGCCGTTATGGTAACTGTTAGGCTTGTAACCATTGGCATTAGAACCGTTAGACTGTTGTGTTTGTCCTCCTGCCAGATGCTGTGGATATGTGTTGCGTTCTCCCTTATTCTGTTTGGCATCTGCTTCTTGCATGGAAGAAGGATTGCCAACAGACTGTCTGGAGTAGTTTTGTTGTGGGGAAATTCCACCAGTAACAGCATCGGAAAGATTGCCATTCGTTCCGACCTTACCCACGCTTCTGTTGTCATTAGATGAAGTCGAATTTAGGGAAGAAGAAATATCTGCTGTAGAAGAATTGCCCTTGTTGTCAGTATCGGATATTCCATTGGCAGAATGCCCATCTTCCTTGTCCGACTTTGTATCATCCACCGTTGTCGTAACAATTACTCTTGCTTGTGGAACTTCCGTGTGGATGATTGCAGAGCCATCCGCATTGCGTTTCAATGAAAAGCCGTTCTTAACAAATCTTCCGTCCACATACCAACCAGAGAGGGAATGCAGGGTAATGATGCGGTTGTCTCCAACTTTTTGTGAAGAGGAAATGCCCACAACCTCCATAGCCTGTAAAAGTTTGGGTACGGTCTTGCGGTCTTTATCCCAGAGTTTGGCAAGTTGGGTATTGTCAACCAGACATTGCCCACACAAGATTTCCACTTGTTGGGTTTTGTTGATAGGTATAAGTGTTGTTTCACGTTCAGCAAGAGAGGCAAGAGACATGAAGCATTCCATGCGGTCAATCTTGTACTTCTTGCAGCGAAGATACTCCATCTGTGCATCGGACAGCGTGAAGCAGTAATGTATCTTTTGTTTATCCATGTTCTATGAATTATGAATGTTATAACCATAACTGACAAGACTGTTTTTCTCGGCAAAGAGAAAATCATCTGTGCCATCCTCTCCTTGGGGAAATGTCCTCTGCTATAACATAGAGCTCGCCTTGCAACCTGTCATTAGAATGATTGCTTAATCGTGAAATGCACTCAATGCAAACAGACTGGGCAAGAAGTTTTCTTCTGCCGATAGTTGCTTCATCATTGATGCCCTTGTTGGCTCCGCATTGCTCGGCAAGTCCATTGAAAGCATCACGCATCCGAAAGTAGCCGTTGCCAGTATTGATGTAGCTCATGGCAAGGTCAGCGACATTTGCCAACTTGCTTCTGTACTCCTCATGGGAAATATCGTCCTTCATCATCGCCATGTCTATTTACAAAGTTCACTCATGTGCTTGGTCGCTGCAGCCTTGGTCTCAGCTTCTGACATACTGCGGTTCTGGCGCATCCAGTTCAAAAGCTCGGACTTCTCAAAGTAGATAATCTTGCCGTTGGGACGGAAGAACGGAAGTTCATGCTTGTGTGTCATCTTGTAGAGACTGCTCTTTGATATACCCATGAATAAGGCAGCTTCCTCCAGTGTCAATACTTGCTTGGCATCACGGAGAAGGTTCTCCATTATCCCAATGCGGTGCTCATGTGACTCTACCTTCAAAAGAAGAGTCTCGGTGTCGATAGTTTTGTTCATTATCCTGTAATTTTATTGTTTGTGATTTGTTGTACTGCTTGCTTTGAAAGTATAGTCCCCCAAGACAGAGAGAAATCCCTGCCCGAAAAATGGGGACTACAAAAGTGAATTTAACTGGTTGTTATCCTGAAAAGTTCTGTTTACTTGTTATCCTGTAAAAAAGTTATTCTGCGTGGATGGGTGTTGGTGGCTGCTGTCCGCTTTGTCCTCGGTATCTGCTTGTTCTCCTCACGTTGTTTGCGACCTCGAAAGGCTTTCTTCGTGTTGTCAACAGCCTTGACCTTTTCATTCGTCAGCACATCTGCATAGATGGCTGTGGATTTGAGCGACTTGTGTCCCATCAGCTTCTTGGTCGTCTCAATGTTGCCAGTAACCGCCTGTACCAAAATTCCGAATGTATGTCGGGCGCAGTGAAAAGAGATATTCTTCTCAATGCCCACCTTTTTGGCTATACGTTTGAGAGCGGCATCCACATTAGCCTTTGCCGGAAGGTGAAATACAAAATCATCATCGCATTTGGGTGGCATCCATGACAAGGCGGTATTGCCGATTGGTACGGCATTGAGAGCCTTGGTTTTCTTTTGGACGATTACAAGCGTGTTCGTTTCCTTGTTTCTCTTGATGTCACTCCACCGCAGAGCCTTGATGTCGCTGATACGAAGTCCTGTTAGACAGGCAAAACCGAAAGCTCTCTGTGCTTCTGCAACTCCTGGACTTCTCTCATCTGAAGCCATGAACCTTTTCAGTTCATCGGGAGTGAGATACTGCTTATGTGATGTCTTTGGCTTGGGAAAGATGTCTGACTTCTCCAACTGGTAGAAAGGGTTAGCCTTTAACTTACCGAACTTGACAGCCTTGTTGAACACCGTCACTATGCGCTGTTGAACATTGTGAAGGGAGCCTTCACACAAAGGCTTGGCTTCAACTCGTACATACTTCTGTGGTACATAGTCGTTTTTCAACCAAAGAAAGAAAGCCTTGAACCATTCCTTGTCGAACTTCCTCAGAGTGATGTGAGGTCTGCGCTTGTTGGCAAGGAACTCGCTCATTAGGTATTTCAGATACTTTGATTGGTCAACAATAGCCTTGGAATAGTCTGTGTTGTCGCTCATCCAGTCGATGTAAGTCTGGATCCAGTCCAATACTTCGGGAGACTCGTCATTGGGGATTTCCTTCACAATCATCAAGTGACCTACCTCTGGGATGGTTTCTGGATGAAGAATACGCTCTGCCCTTATCTGGTGAGCACGTTGCAGTGTTACTTCGTTCCTTGCTTTGGTCTCAGCATCAACCTCTGGCAACAAATAGAGGGATAAAAATTCAAACTTGCGCTTGCCACCATCGTAGATGTCAAGATACAAGCTTATGTTGTCGTTGGCAAGTGCCTTTTGTCTGATAGTTATTGTCATGTCTCTATATGTTTTCGTTATCAATGATTTATGTGAACATACCGTCAATGAGGTTGATGGCTTCCTCTTTCTTCTTATCCACGATTTTAGCATAGATTTCCGTGGTCTGAATGTTGGAATGTCCCATCAGCTTGCTTGTGGTAAAAAGGTCTGCACCAAGAGTGAGCATCATCGTTCCGAACGTGTGCCGTGAGCAATGGAATGAGATATGCTTCTCTATCCCTGCCGCTTCAGCCCATTTGCGGAGAGCCCTGCCTATAACGGTCTGTGTGGTTGGTATATCAAAGAAAGGAATATCATTTCCTCTTGGCTTTGGCAACCACCGCTTAGCCTCTTCCGAGAGAGGTATTATAACTGGCTTCTCCGTCTTTTGCATTTCCATGTCTATGTATTCGCCCTTTCCGTCAACGGTCTTGAAGATGTGCATCGGAGCAAGACGGTACATGTCACTTAATCGCAATCCAGTAAAACAGGCGAAGATGAAAGCCTCCTTGACCTCTGGGCGGTAACTGTCCGTAGCCATGAGGGTGCGAAGTTCCTCAATGGTCAGATACTCTTTCTTGCCGTCCTTGGGCTGAATGCGCTCACGTGCATCCAGTTCCTTCATAGGGTTGTTGCGGATAATGCCTTGTCGCACAGCGTTGTTGAGAGCAGTGGAGAACATTCCGAGGTATCGGCTTGCCGTATTCTCACTGATAGGTCTTGGCTCGCCATACTTGATATGGGAGTTTGGGAAGTTACGCAAGAACTTCACATATCCACGGCAGAACTCCGCATTGACCTCTTCAAGAGAAATGAAGCCTTTATTGGTCTCGTCAAGATACTTCTCCACAGTGTGCATCATTTCCACACGGCAATGGAGCGTTGACTTCTTGATGCCGACACCACCTTCACAATACTTCTTTATCCAAGTAGTGAGAAGCATTGAACCTTGCTTGACGGTTTCCCAATCCTGTATGCCGTGACCATGCAGGGCTTTGATGCGCTCTGCCTTGATGCGTTCTGCAACCGCCATAGTCTGCTTGTTCTGTTCCTTGCAGATAGGGTTGATTTCGGGAACGAGGTAGAGTTTGAGGTATTCATACTTTCTCACTCCCTTATAGTAGATGTCAAGATAGATACTCTTGTTGCCATCTGCGAGCGACTTCAACCGAATTTTAATCGGTTCTTTCAGCTTTACTTGTTTCTTTGGTCTTGCCATGATGTATGAAGTGTTATTTTGTTTTTGTATTCTGCTACATAGGAGGGTCTTTCTTCCTCTTGTTGAAAGTTCATGTCAGATATGGTTTTCTATGCTGACATTTGCTTTTCTTTCTCTTCCCTTACTTCGGAAAACTGATGTAAAGATAAGAAAACAAACCGAGAAACGAGAAACAAAACGGAAACAAGAAACAGTCTTTTATGTCTTTTTAAGAGTGAGTTTGGCAAACATCGGAAAATTCAAATTATCGCTTAAAACATTGATACTTAGCGTATTTACTTTTATTTGCTTTCTTGTCTTTTCAAACGCATTTCGGAGGACTAAGATATTCTTGACATCCTGCTCCTCGTTGTTCATGGCGATGTAAACGCTGATAGCACCCACTACGGCTACAACACCTGCAATGGCATAGCAGAGTTTGACCACGATAGGCACATACTTGGCAATTTCCTCCGTCACTGTTGTAAGTGCGGTGGTACCTGCCGTGTAGTCACCTGCCGAGTTCTGCGCCATGGCAATGCCACCGCCCACAAGGAGCATCAATGCCAATGTCTTCAAGCGTCCTGAAGAAAGGACGCTCTTGGCGGTCTTCTTCAAATAGTTCGTTGTTTTCTTAAACATTCTTTCTTGTTTTACTTGTTAATGATTCGTTTGGCAACACCTTATTATAATTATATAGAAAGGTGTTGTCGCTTTCACATGATATACTCTTCTGCAGTTGAGTCTTAAATCTGGTAGCCAAAGAATGCTGGGAACAGGATGGATGCGCCTATCATAAACAGACAGGCTCCTATCAGCGTCAGTATGGACTTGGTAACTCCATCTTCCCCTGTGTTCATCTTGATGTATATCTGCAAAGCGGATATAATCACCATCACAGCAGCGACAGCGTATGTCAGATACAGCACATACAGCATCATCGTCACCACATAGTCGTGCATCCCTGCCAGTGCGTCTGCTCCCCAGCTATAGTCCACATTACCGCATTTGGCTGATGCTGACAGGGGGAGCAGCGCAAAGACAAAGGAACTTACTACATTCTTTATGATATGGCTAAATTTCATCCTTGACTGGTATTGTTTTGATGTTTGGTTGTCCTGGCTTTGTCTCGCCTTGTTTCAATAGGCTCTCCGTGAAGTCGTCCTGCCATAGTCCGTCTATCCATATGGGAGAAGTGGACTCCATCTGTCCATCCATCTTTTCCTGCAACGACTCGGCTGTGTTCTTCGGCTTCTGTTGGTTGACATCATTCCCTTCGTCTTCATCAACATCATCTTCTCTGCCGGAAGAATCCGTTTCTGGAGAATAATCACTCATTCCGTTGTTCTCTGTTCCCATACCATAGCCCTCATCGTATGATGTGCCGTCTTGGAAACTTGTGTCGTATTGCTTGTCGGCAACGCTAAAGCCACCATCGCTTTCATTGACAGCTACTGCGGCTTCCTCTTCCGTTATGTTGCTGATGTCAAACACTTCCTCGTTGCTCTTGGCTTCTTCCTTCTTACCATACAGGTCTCTTGTTATCATCACCGCATAGTAGATGGCGTATGCAATGGTAAGGCTGATGGCGAATATCAAAAATGGACTCATATAATACTTTGTTTTATTGATGATTTATACTCTGTGCAGTGGCAAAAGTGCCAGTTGCGAGTGCAAAGTAAAGAGTAAAATCCGACATAAAAGAATTTTGTAAAGTATGGCCATCAAAGTTTAAGATATATTCAAATTATAATCATATATCATACTCTAAATCATACTTTAATCAGCTTTTTCTGTTAGTTTTCGCATGTTTGGGAAAAGGGCATAAAAAAAGCCCTCCGAATGGGAGAGCTTGATAAGGTATATCGTAATACCTTTATTTTTCCATGTATTGTTTCAGTTCCTGTGTGATATATGTCCAAACTTCTTGGAAGGTTAGTGGCTCCTTGATTTTGATTTTCTTCAAATAACTATTCCACATAATATTTCGTTTGGCATCTGTCGCAAAAGAATCCTCGAAAAGGCTATATTCCGTAGAGATGGCGGTGCCTCTATTCTCAAACGTGGCTGTGATGGCTTCTTGCAATGTGTTCAAGTCAATATTTCCTGCTTTTAGTATTCTGTACACATCAAAGAAGTCTTTCATGCGGCTGTTCTCTGTCGCATGGTCTATCATTGCCTGATACTTTTCAGCCACCACGGTCTCTAAAGAGTAAGCCAAAATGTCAACTTCTGGTAATGTGTCCAGCAACACCGGATAAGAAAGGTCAACGGGTGCAGGAGTTATGATGTCGCCAAAGCCTACATCCATGGAAATAACTTGGCTTGCCGTGTCAAGTCCTACCTTGACATGTACTCGCACACCATTATATTCTTTTTTGAGAGTGATTTCTTCTACGCTAATGCTGTCCTTTTCAAAGACAACTCCGTCTTCCAGGCATTCTATGTCGCATAAATTTCTGAATGTCTCCTTGATATTGTCCAACTCACGGCTAATCTGTTGACCAAGGAAGTCTATGTCCAATGTTGGTCTTGCTTTCAAATGCTCATGGGCATACAGTAATGCACCACCTTTCAATATAAAGCGTTCTTTGTATGGACTTACCGACAGACGGTACAACAGACGCTCCTGAAAGTATCGTGTCAATATCGATTGGTAGAAGACATTCTCTTCTTTCGATATATTAAGCAGTTTCGCTCTTACCGAGCGAGCATAATTCTTCGTTGTCATATTTATTATTTTATAGTTCCATTTGTAGATATGTTCCCAATGTTTTGGCAACTCTCAGTTGTGAGGCATATTTCATCAGTTTGCTGACATTACGATCTCTGCGTTTCAGATATTCCTTTAAAATCTCCGTACAGACATCTATGCCGATTTTGTTTCTATACTTTACTGCATCACAGACACATTTCTCCACGTCATATATCCTCACATTGAAACCCTCAATCTCTGTATTCGTAATTCCAAGGTTAAAGGCGGTATCACTCCAATGGTATAGTGTAATTGGGGGATAATCTGGAAGGGTGATTTTTCGGCCTCTTTTTATTGCAAGACAATATTCTTGTGGTACCTGTGTAGTCAACTGATAATGTGACCAAGCGGAATACAGACACAACACACCACCAGGAACAACCTTTTCCACATCAAGCATTTGACTTGCCAAATGGTCATCGGTTGCATACACACCTCTTTTTATTCTGGTGAGTTCGCCATTCTTGGCGGCTTGCAATACTTTATAGTATGCAGCTCTTCCTGCCATATCTTTTGCAGAGATATAGCCTTCAGATTTTGGATTTGTCATACGCTTTTCCATGATTTGCATCTTTAATTCTGTACAAAGTTACTACATATTTTCAAAAGTGTAGTATGTTTGTACGGAAATCTACGCAAAAATCACGCAAAATATAGTTTTCTACGGAGAATATTGACTTTCTCCGTAGAAAATTATCGTTTTATACATCCTCTTTATGCGGAATAATGGATTTCCTGCCGATAAGATAATCATTGACATCCTTGTATTCTGCATATCTTATGGATTCGTTGATTGCCCTGTTTTGATAACAGTCCATAATTGTATGGGCAGCCACCGTTCCTGCTTGGTCATTATCAAGATAACAATGGATAGCAGTGTAACACGCCAATCGTTCCATGCATTTCCCAAGGCTACTGATGGAGTTCAGTACAATATAATCACATGGCTCTTGTATGCAAATCACATTGTCGCCTCGCTTTTCCAAAGTCTTGTACGAAAGAAAGTCCATAAACCCCTCGAAGATGCAGCATCTGTCCTGCACTCCAACTTGCTGTGAATGTATCAAGGATATGTCTTTCTCGCCCAAACAACCTTTATAATATGGGTTACGCAGCTCATAACCATCCCGGTTATTTGGAAAGGCTATACCAAAATACCGCTTGCCCTTAAACGTGTACCAGATCTCCTTGCAATAGCGTTTACCCATGTCCGCATCCACATGGCGTGAACGCAGATACGACATAAGCACAGGGTAGGACAATTCTTGGATATGTACCTTGTCCATCTTGTCTGTCTCTACTTGTGTCGGTATGGGAGGTTTTGCCTTTGTGGACTTTGGGTTGTTCATGTCCGCTGCTATATGCTGCAATGCAGCACCCACATCATCCGTATTGTAGAGAAGTTGGGCAAGAGCAATGATGTTGCCACCCTTGCCAAGAGCAAAGTCATACCATTGGTTTCGGCTGAAGTTCACCTTGAACGATGGCTTTGTCTCCGCATGCAATGGCGACAGATAATAAGATGTGGACTTGCTGCATCGTTTGGGCTGATGTCCCAATGCGCTCAGATAGTCCGTGAGTTTGATTTCCTTTGCTTGTTGTATGTTCATCTTTCATTCATTTTTTGTTCATTCGTGCGCTTATTATATATACACCAGAGTGAATGAACGGTTTTGTGAAGTCATTTTGTCGTATGTCCATGTAGTTAAATATGATGCCACTTCACAAAATCCGTCCGTTCTACTATTATATATACACCGAGGTGAATGAAGTGGTTTTTGAAGTGACTTTCGCTTCATCCTCACTTCTTTACCTCCTGCCCTTCAAGCAGCGGAAGCGAAGGATAATCCTTCATTCTGCAATACTCGTTGTTGCCACACTTCACCACCAGTTTGCTCTTCAATAGGAAGGTCAGCAACTTTGACATCACTGTTCTACCTCTGGCAAAACCAATAGTTGTATAACCTTTTGTCAATGCGTTTATCACATTCTCATAACCTGACACCACTTTCTTGCCGAAAGCCATTTCAAGTGCCTTGTCATGCTGCTCATCGGTAATGTCGGCTATTGTCATCTTCGGCTGTTTGGCTGTGGTGGAGTCAACCACATAGTCCTTGGCAATCTCTGGAAGTCCCTCCTTGTTTATTTGGAACGCAAAGGGCGCAAAGTCCTTGTCTCGGATGTTGAGCGGTTTCACTTCACTCACATTCGCCATCGAATTGCTCTTGCTTATCACCAGTACCGTCTCTGCCTTGTTGCTGAGTTCCGTTCCTATGTGACCTCTTACATTGTCATCACCCTTGTTCAAGTGTAGGACACAATGTATGTGCAGGTCATAGCGGCTTGACCACTGCATCAGTTTGTTGATGATATGGACGGACTCGCTCGGATTGTTGATGTCGAGCATCAAGTCCCTTATGCCGTCAATGATGACCAAGCCAAAGCCCTTTTGCGTCTGCAAGGCATATTCTATCAGTCGCAGTCTGAGGTTGGGACTGTACTCTCGCAGTCCGAAGAACACAAGGTTCTCACTGTTCATGTTGTCGGGCAATCCTGCAAGCCGGAGGATGCGCTGCATCACGCTGTGACAGTGGAAACGGCTCTGCTCCGTATCAACGTAGAGTATCTTACGCTTGTCATCGGGTAGTTTTGCCGTATATTGCAGCACCTTTCCGTTAGCAAGCGAGGCAGCTACCAAAGCGGACACGTTGAACGTCTTTCGGCTCTTCGCCTTGCCTGTGGAGGCACTGAAGTTGCCAAGCGTGGCTATGGTCGAGTTGTCCACCCATATTATCTGTGGCGGTGTCTGGTAGGTCTCGTCCGCATGGATAAGCGATGCCTTCAGCAACTTTTCCAACAAATCAGCATTGTCCGCTGCGCCTTCAAAGAGGCTCATGTCGTTCATTTCTTCCATCGTCATCTGCTCTTCAAGGGTTTGTTCATCACATATCGTATGGCATCCTGCTCATACACCTCTTTTGTTTTCACAGGGTGCTTCTTGATCCATTCCACCAGTTCTTCCTTGCTGAAATAGATGGTCTTGCCGTTTGGCTTGTAATGGGGAATGGCAAAGGTACGTGTCAGTTTGTAAAGCTGACTCTTTGAAGCGTCAAGAAATACGCTTGCCTCGTCAAGGGTGAGCACGTCTTTTCCTGCAAAGAGCCATTTCTCCAAGCACTTGATGCGGTTCAGCACATCCTCCACTGGTCCAAGCAGCTTGAATGCTTCTTCCATCTGTTGAATGCGCTCGGCAAGTCTCATTGGTGTCATGTCTGCCAGTTCTTGTTCTGTCAACTCGTGTTTATCTACGTCTATCGTTGGCGGTAGGATAGCACCATCCTTTGGTGGATTGTTTGCCTGATTTGTTGTCTGTCCAATCATTGTCGTTATTTTATTTATCGTTATACATAACGAGGTCGCCCTCCATAACCAGGTTTCTGATTACGGAGGGCAAAGGTAAGGGCATTTCTGCCCAATCGGATGGAAGTGTGCTTGACAGTCAACCGACTATCAAGCCAACTGTCAAGGTTTTCATCTGTCAGATGGTGTCCTTGCTGTCATTTTTACCGCAATCTGCTATTTCTTGCACTTTCTTGCGGATAGCCTCATAGATACTGGCGTTGGTACTTTTGGCATCACTGGTTGCTGAGGACAGCTTGGTTGTTGTAAGTGGCTGGCCTGTTGATGAAGACAGGATGAGTTTATGCTTGGCAATGACCGATTGCCATTGCTTGCAAATCAAGTTCTTGCTGCAGAGCATGTCAAAGAAGAATGCCACACGTCTGTTGCTTCTCGCCTTTAGCTGCTTGCTGACTTGGCACGAGAAGAGTTTTCGCATATCCTCTTCCGACACATCGGCCGAGAACAAATGAACCTCATTGGCATGGCGCGCAATGAGGTTCAACTGAGTAGAATCAAAGTAACATTGAAAGTCCTGTTTCGGTTTGGTGTCTTGTGCTGTTTGTAATATTGACGGTGGTTTACCATGGAGATACTGACCGTTTGGAGGCGGCTCCGTGGTGTTGAACTTGTGATGAAGAGCCTTGTAGTCATGATACTCGAAATCCACTTTGGTAAAGAATATGACTACTAAGTCCTCACGTTCTTCAAGAAACTCCTCCATGATGTAGAAGTTCTTCTTGTGCTCGTTCTTTCCTGCCGCATACTGGCAGTCCGTATAGGAATGGCTGTTGAGGAAATCCTTTTTGTAGCGGTGATATAGTTTACCGCATCCTATGACTTCCGTCTGATAGCACTCATGGGCTTCCTTGAAGAACAGCCACAATTTGTTGGTACCACAAATGCCACCTACACCGTTAGCGAAGGTGCATTCATTGCATTGGGGTAAAAAGAGAGAACGAGGAGTCATCTCGTCCTTGGTTGTTTGATGTATTATTATGTTCCATTTTTATTCTTCGAACGCACTGTCCAATAGGGAAACAGCCTCGTCCTTTTTCTTATTGATGATTTTTGCGTAAATTTGTGTCGTACGCACCTCCGTATGACCGAGAAGTTTGCTTGTAGTGTATAGATCTGCGCCCATGGTCAGCTCCATCGTGGCGAACGTGTGTCTTGAGACATGGTAGGTCACATGTTTGCTGATACCTGCCGCACGGCTCCATTCCGGAATGCAGTCGTAGTTCTTACTTGGTAGTGTTGGAAACACATTGTCCTCGTCACTCGCAGATCCACGCTCAGGCATCCAACGAAGGGCTTGCTTGTTGAGAGGAAGATAGAGAGGCTGCTTGGTCTTGTACTGCAATATCTCAACTCGTGTCTTGTCACCCTCGGTGATGATGTTTTTCCACTTCAAACTCTTCACGTCACTGATACGGAGTCCGCAGAAGCATGAAAACAGGAACGCCGCCTTGATATCCTCACGCTTGCAAGGGGTGTCAATCAGTCTCTTCACCTCGTCAACGGTCAGATACTCTCGCTTGGTACCGCCACCTTTCAGAACATCCATGCGAAGACGCAATACGGGATTGTCATCCATTATCTCTTCCTCAATAGCCATGTTGAAGGCTGCTTTGAGGCATTTGAGATAGTTCATCACCGTGGATTTTGATGGATGGGTGTGCTTGTAGGTGATATAGTCGTTCAACAAGAACACCATGAAACCATTGCAGTATTCCTTGGTCATCTCTGCGAGTGTCACGTTTGGCGAATGTTCTCTCACTGCATTCAGCACGCTGTTCACCCAGTTTCGGGCAGATTGTCTTCCTCGCTCCACTTGTGCGTCACGGAATATCTCCAACCAATCCACAAGTCGCATTTTGATTCTCGACTTGTCTTTGAGTCCTGCGATACCGTTGGTGATGCTCATGATGCGTTGTGCTTTGATGGCATACACCGCTTGCATCGTCTGCTTGTTCTGCTCCCTGGCAGCTGCGTCAACCTCAGGTATGAGATAAAGGCGCAGATAATCATAGGTACGGCGACCGTTGACATTGATGGATAGATAGACTGACTTGTTGCCGTTGGCAAGTTCCTTGAAGCGGATTCTCACAGGCTCCTTGGTCTTGGAATTTCTCTTGCGCTCAGTCTCTGCAACGGCAATCTCTGTCTTCACCTTCTTAGTGGCAAGATACTCCTTGTATTTGTCCACGTTGGCATCTGGATCTTCTCCATGCGGCTTGTAGCCTCTTCTGCCGACACGCTTCTCAAAGGTTCCGTCCTTCAATGCCTTCATGCGTTCCTTGGCCTTTTTCTCAGCTTCTTTCCAGATTTCCTTGTGTTTCTCCTCGCTGTCATCCTTACGAAGGTAAAGACCAACTGACTCATAGGCACGTTGTCCCTTACCATAATATATATCAAGGAAGAGGGACCGGTCTCCATTGCGCATCTTGCGACTACGGACTATCACAGAACTGGTGTATTCCTCAACTTTCTCCACTTGGTTCAGCTCGTCAGAAGGATCCGTGAAAGTCTCTCCATTGACAACCTCTCGCGTTTTGCGTTCTTTCAGACGCTCTGCGGTTTCCATGACCAAGGCATTATTCTGCTTGTCAGCCTCGGTAATCTCTGGATTGATATAGAGCTTCAGAAACTCGTACTTGCGCTCACCATTATAATATATGTCGAAATAGAGCGACTTGCTGCCGTTGGCAAGGTTCTTGAAACGAAGAGTGACAGCTTCACGCTTATTGGGTCTGCCTCTATGTTTTTTGATTGTTCCATCTATGGCTCTGTCCTCACCGTCATCGTCAATGAATTTCCATTGGTGTCCTTCTCTGCCAGAAACGGCTCCGACGACTTCGTTTACCTCACTTTCCTTTCCCTTGACACTTTTGCCAGTTTTATCACTGCCGACTTTTTCCTTCTTACTTAAACGTGCGTTCTTCTTGCTTGAAGTTGTTGTAGAAGCAGGATGCTCCAAGGAAGCCTTCACAGTTTCCAACTTTCCCGACAGGATTTCTTGCACTCGTTGGTTCTTGATAGCTTCTGCCTTCTGCAAGGTCTCGGCATTGACAGCCTTAGCCTTGTCATCGTCCTCGGGAAGCAGATAAAGCTTCAAGAACTCATACGACCTCTTTCCACTTTTGTAAGTGTCGAGATAAATCGACTTTGTGCCATTCGCCAAATCCTTGTAGCGTATGCGCACAGGTTCATTGTTACTTCTCATGTTACTTTGTTATTTATTCTACTTATTGTCATTTTGCGAGATTTGTTACTCACGGTGCAAAGATACGAAAAATAATTGGATTTGTTACCCAAAACAAGAACCAATTACGAACCATTAACTATGATAAATAATAAAATCAAATGGCAAAGTAACAAATAAATAACAAAATACATACTTTATTAAATACTTGCTATATGCTGTATATATTGGTATTTATGCGCGTTTTCTTATCATTTTGTTTGTTGCATGAGATTTGACGTTGTATTGGCGTTGTATCAGCGTTGCTCGTTTCGACATTCTGGGCAATGCGAAGGCCTTAACACGTGGAACGAGCGACAGGACTGGCTCCACGTTTTTCTATGCTATATGAGAGAACTTAAAAATAAACTGCCAATTCTGGAGTCGTTGGCTTATCAAGGAGCACCATGTGTAAAATGACCATATCATTCCAAAAAGACTTCAATCAAGAAGACTACTTATTCATAAATGGCATTCATGTATCAAAAACTATGTGGAAACAACAAGACGTTCCCATATACAGATATATGGACGCTGAATATTTACTGAGTTTGTTGGATTCCAAGAAATTATACATCAATAACCGTCAGAAGTTTGAAGATTTAAACGAACACGGATGGAAACTAGGACTAAAAGGCTCTTTTCCTCCAATTCCACAGGAAAAGAATAAGCAAAAACAGAAAGCATTGGACGAAGAATCCTATGCCAAATGGGCATCGGCCTATTCTTGCTGCATTTCATGTTGGACACGTGCCATTGGTAATAACACAGGTTGTTACTCAGAGAATTATCTTATGTGGAAAAATTATACTTCTAAGTATGGCATAAGAATAACAACAACCAATAAGAATTTAGTTAATTGTATAGACAACCATTTTAAAAAAGACATTATACTAGATAATGTAGCGTACTCTGAAGATGAGATACGTTCCTTTCACACAAAGGATATGATTTTCACCAAAAGAGCATTCTACAAAGATGAACGAGAGATTCGTTTGTGTCTATTAGATAACAGCAGTTATTATCTATTGGAGATTAATCCAGAAATTTTAATCAAAGAGATTATATTCTCTCCATTTATGCCAAAAGAAATCAGAGCAGTACTTCAAAGCCATTTAGAGAACAAATACGAATGGCTCAAAGGAAAGATTTTCTGTTCACAAATTTGCACCAAGAATAATATATTTTAATTATCAAATAATACAAAATTATGAAGAATAAGATAAAATACATTTGTACAATAATCATAGTGCTCCTTTCATTTGCACAACAAATGAAAGCTCAACATAATACCGACATTAACATTGACGAAATAATGAGAAAAGCAGAGTATGGAGATGCTGTTTCTCAATACCAACTAGCTGCATTCTATCACAATGGGTATGGTATCAAAGAAGATCAAAAGCTAGCTTATTTCTGGGGATTAAAAGCTGCAAAACAAGATTTAGCACAAGCTCAATATTTAGTAGGATACCTATATGCTAACGGACAAGGCGTCACCAAAAATCTTGCTAATGCTATTATTTGGTGGAAGAAATGCGCTAATCATGAGAATGATACAGAATTGATGAAACACGATGATTTCAAATCTTGTATTGCAAATGCGCAATACTTTCTTGGGTATTGTTATCGCAATGGGGAAGAAGTAGAAAAAGATCCCAGCGAAGCATTCGCATGGATGAACAAAGCTGCAAAAAATGGTAATATTGATGCAATGTGGAATGTTGTTTTTTTATATCATGGTGGAATTGGTGTTAGTAAAGATTTATCAAAAGCATATGACTTTTTACAAAAAGCAGCAGAAAAAGGTTCTTCGAATGGAGCATTTTATCTTGGAGTTATGTATCTAGATGGAGACTTCGTCAAAAAAGATGAGGTGAAAGCTTTCTATTGGAACAAAAAGGCTGCAGAGTCAGGTTTCACAACAGCAGAACTTATGCTTGGTTCTTTATATTACAAACAAGGCGTTGGCACAAAGCAGGACTATAAAAAAGCAAACGAATGGCTTACAAAAGCCGCAAATAAAGGTGTACCCCAAGCATTATGTGACTTAGGATGGTCATATTATTTAGGACAAGGAGTATCAAAAAACTATCCAGAAGCACTTCGTCTATTCTCCAAAGCTACAGAAAAAAACTATCCAGATGGTTACAATGGAATTGCATATTGCAAATTCTATGGATTTGGCACGAAAAAAAACGAAGATGAAGCTATAAGTTTAATAGATAAAGCTATAGAACTAAGTAACAATGACAATAGATTTTTAGATACAAAAGGAGAATTTTATTGTAAGTTAGGTTATGTTGACAAAGCTAAAGAAATATACGACCAAATTGTCAACAATGACTCCACATATTACAACGGCACATCAAATTCTTATCTAGCTGGCTATTTCAATAATCTGCAACATATCGATACAGACGACAACATACCTTGCACTACTGCTAATAGCAAAAATGTATTTGCCGTTATTATCGCAAATGAGAAATATCAAAGTGAGAAAAACGTACAGTATGCAAATCGTGATGGAAAAATCTTTTCAGAGTACTGCTATAAGACATTAGGTATTCCTGAAAAGAACATACATTTTATATCTAACGCAACTCTGAACAATATAAAACATGGGATAAAATGGCTGCAAGATGTTATCAATGCATACAATGGAGATGCACGTATTATATTCTACTATGCAGGTCATGGTATTCCTGACGAAAAGAATAAAAGTGCTTACCTGCTTCCAGTTGACGGCTATGGCTCTGATGTAACAACAGGATACGCCTTAGAAGACTTATATAAAGCGTTGGGAAACCGGCCTTCAAAATCGGTGACAGTATTTCTCGATGCATGCTTCAGCGGTGCAAACCGTGATGGAAACATGTTAGCTTCGGCTCGCGGTATTGCCATAAAGGTAAAATCTAGCAGTCCAACAGGCAATATGGTAGTATTCACAGCCGCACAAGGAGATGAAACCGCCTACCCATACAAAGAGCGAAGTCATGGTCTCTTCACTTACTATCTCTTGAAGAAGCTTCAAGAAACAAAAGGAAATGTTACTTTAGGCGAGCTTGGCGACTACATACAAACACAAGTAAAACGCCAATCTGTAGTAACGAATGGCAAACTACAATCACCAGCAATTCTCACAGCACCAAAGCTTGGGAATAATTGGAAAAATTGGAAACTGAAATAAAGCTATTTTGTTTCAGGTTCGCCTATCTAGAGTTATTTACACAATAACGAAAATGGGCGATTTTTTACCCATATCTACTTTTTTTTATGAGATATGGGTAAAAAATCGCCCATTTTTACAATTATTCACTAAACAGGTCATCTGCTATAACCTCGCTCTGCACCCTATTCCAATAGGCATTATGAGCTACCCCATAAGTGGTAACCATCGTAAGATGAATCGCCTTACGATGAGAAACAGAAGAACCAAAGCGGGAGAGCTTGTGACGAAGAACTGCATCGTAATCCTTATCTATCACAAACTCATTCTGTGAGAACTTCATCTCGCAGATATTAACCGTATTATCGGCTCGCTCTATCAGCATATCAATCTGCGCTCCTGCACCATAAACCGGATCATCTTTCACCTGCCAGGAATACGTATTGGTAACAACGCCCGAGATGCCAAGTGCCTGCTTGATTTGAGGAATATGCTGGAAACATACCCGCTCGAAAGCCAAGCCACACCACGAATACCGGAGAGGCGAAGTATAATTGTGAGACCAGAACGAAGGATCATCAGTTTTGTTCTCCTGCATGAACTTCAGGAAGAACAAAGAGAAATTATCCATCAGGCGATAGATGGCATTATATTTCCTGGCACCATAGGCATTGGTACGGACGATAAAGCCACAATGCTCCAAATCTTCCAAGATTCGGGAAAGATTGCCATTATCTGCTATTCCCAAACCAGACACGATCTCCTCTCTACGCATTCCGCCTAACTTCTTCCCCAAGATACTCACCACATCTATATATTTATCAGAATTACGGAAGAGAGAATCATACAACTCCCTGAACTCATAATGCAAAAGGCCCTGAGGTGCAAAGAAAAGAGAATCTATATTCTGCGCCAAGCTCCTGCCCTTCTGCATCAAAGACCAATAATAGGGAATACCACCCATCACCATATAGGCTTCCAGCAAATCATATCGAGAATAAGCCAAGCCCATAGCCTCGCTATATTCCTCACACTCGTGAAGGGTGAAAGGCTCCAGGAATATCTGATAGTTCACACGATTATGAAGTCCGCCATGATTCCTGAAGATCTTATTGATAATCCAGGATGTGGCAGAACCGCAAATAATGAGCAGGATGTCGTCTCGCATGGCAGCCCATCCATTCCAGAAGAACTCCAAAGCCGTGACAAACTTAGACCTAGGCGTATCCATCCAAGGCATTTCGTCGATGAAAACAACTTTCTTTTTCGCTGATGTCTGGCGAATAAGCTCCTTCAACATATCGAAAGCCTCCAGCCAATGCTTGGGGGTAGAAGGCGCAACATATCCTGCGTTCTCTAAAGAAGAACGCCAACCATACAGTTGCTCTTGCAAAGACCCATTAGCAAGACCGGAATGAGAAAAAGTAAACTTATCCTTGAACGTCTGTTTGATGAGATAAGTCTTTCCCACACGTCTTCTTCCATACAACGCAACGAATCTTGAGTCATCGGAATTATAAGCTTCCAGCAACTCAGCCTGCTGTTTCTTTCTGCCTATCAACATATTATAATCCTCCCTAATTGATGATTCTACATTTTAAACTAGGGGCAAAGATAATAAAAACAATCGGTATAATCGGCGGAAAATACATTTTTTAACCCACATTCCGCCAAGTATACGCTTATAATTGGCGGAAAACGCTTTTTTTAACCCCTTTTCCGCCAAGTATAGCAAGTCAACCGCTCTTGATTTAAATTAAATCTTTACATGCAGGATAAAATAAATCACATTTTGCTTTGTCATTTCGAGGAAAGGCAGTACCTTTGCACCCCGAATGCCGAAAACCGAGCAGGCTTGCGGCTTCGATTTATTATTCATTTATAAACATTTTATTTAATGTACAAAACAATTTTCAACAAGCGCAACAGCTTGAAGTTCAACCGATTCTCTAACAAGAACTACTCACTCTTCGCAGTTTTGGGAAGAGAGGTACTTGTTGGCGCACTCAGCGTTGCTACCCTGAGCCATGCTAAGGCAGCAGGCGTAAGCACAGAGGGAGCCAAGGTTGATTCTACCCTCTACAAGGGCGGAAAGGCTTACGAGCTAGATGCGGTGAGCGTTACCGGATCTCGTGCGCCGATGACTGTAGAGCAGTCACCTAAGATTGTGTCTGTCATTACCCGCGATGATATTCATCGTGCGGCTGCACAGACTATCAACGATGTATTGAAATTAGCTACCGGCGTGGATGTCCGTCAGCGTGGTGGCTTTGGTGTTCAGACGGATATCTCCATCAATGGTGGAACCTTCGACCAGATTACCATTCTCCTGAATGGTGTCAACATTTCCAATCCACAGACTGGTCATAATGCTTCTGATTTTCCTGTAGCTCTTGCCGACATCGACCACATCGAAGTGCTCGAAGGGGCAGCATCGCGCGTATTCGGAACTTCAGCTTTCAATGGTGCCATCAATATCGTGACCAAGAAGGCAAAGAATGATGGAGTATCTGCAAGTGTAGAAGGCGGAAGCTTTGGAAGTTTCGGAGCACAGGGACGTGTGCAGACGGCTTTTGAAACGGGCAAGTGGACTCAGGCTTATTCCGTAAGCGGAGGCTACAAGCGCTCGGATGGCGGCACGAAGAACAGCGACTTCGAGAAGGGACAGGGCTACGGCAATCTCTCCTTCTCTTACGACCAGCGTTTCGACATCATCGCCCAGTTGGGTATTGCTACCCAGAGCTACGGTGCCAACACTTTCTACAGTGCCAAATACAACAACCAATATGAGAAGACAGACCACGGTCTGGCTTCGCTTAACCTGAGTCTGCACAACCAGGAGAAGACCTGGGAGATTGCTCCTCAATTCTATTATAACAAATTCAAGGACCACTATCAGCTGATTCGTGGTATGGCTGGAGCCAAGGCAGGCGAAAACTATCACGACCTCGATGTTTATGGTGGTGGACTGAATGCCAACGTGGCTTGGGCGTTGGGTAAAACCGCTGTGGGTTTCGACATCAGCAAGGAGTGCATCTACTCTACCGCATTGGGTGAGGAACTCGCAGAGAAAGACTATAAGGATATTTCGGGTTCCGACCGTCAATATACCCGAAAGGGTGAGCGCACCAACACCAACATCATGTTGGAGCACAACTTCATCTTCGGTAGTTTCACCTTGTCGGCTGGTGTCTTGGCTAACAAGAATACAGGTCTTGACAACGACTTCCGCTTCTATCCTGGTGTAGATATGAGTTATCGCCCTAACGACAACTGGAAGTTCTACGCATCCTGGAACAAGGCTCTGAGAATGCCTACTTACACCGACTTATATATAAGTAATGTAGTGCAGCAGGGCGACATCACCCTGAACCCGGAGAGGAACTCCACCTTCAAGGTAGGAACCCAGTATCGCCAGACTGGTTTTGCCGCAACCGTAAGCGGATTCTATGCTCACGGCACCAACATGATTGACTGGGTTCAGACTTCCGTGACTGAGCAGAACGACAGCAAGTATCATGTGATGAACATCGGAAAGCTCAACAACATGGGCTACAACGTGGATGCAACCATCTATATGAGAGAGTTGGTACCAAACAGTTTCATTACCCGCATCAAGTTGGGTTATGCTTACATCTATCAGGATCATAAGACCGAGACCAACATTCTGAAATCACTCTATGCATTGGAGTATCTGAAGCACAAGGCAGTATTCGGACTGGATCATCAGATATGGAACAAGCTTTCAGCATCGTGGAGCGTAAGATGGCAGCAGAGAATGAATGGCTATCATCCATACACCAAGGTGGATTGCAAGCTGATGTGGGACGAGAAGAAATACAATATCTTCGTGAAAGCCGACAACATCACTTGCCACCGCTATTACGACCTCACTGCCGTTAAGCAGCCAGGTTTGTGGATTATGGCAGGAGCCAGTGTAAATCTTGGCTGGTAATCTGACGGGATATCAAATAACAAAATAAAACGAGCCTTGATGGAGGACTCATCCTACCGTCAAGGCTCGTTTCCATTTATTTCAGCTATTCTTATTCCGGCTCTATCTATTATCTTATTTCGGTTTCTGATATTTTCCATTCACTTTAATCGGTTCGAGATGGATTCCCACATGGGTATCTGCCCCGAAATGCTGCTTCAATCTTCTTTCGATATGAGTAGCATGTTCATGCGCCTCATAAAGCGAGAGAGAACCCGGCATGCGGACGTGCATTTCTATCGCAATCTTGTTTCCGATGCGACGGGTACGCAGGTTATGAATCTCTCCAACTCCCTCTTCTTCATTTGCAATCTTCAGGATTTCATCTTCCTCCATTTCAGAAAGACTGGCATCCGTCAGTTCCTTTACAGATTGCATCACCAGTCCCCAGGCAGCCTTGATGATGAACGCACTCACCACGATGGCAGCAAGCGGGTCGAGTACCGCCCACTTTTCTCCCAGGATAATGGCGCCACCGATTCCGAACATCGTTCCGATGCTCGATAAAGCATCGCTGCGATGATGCCAGGCATTCGCCACTACAGCCTCGGAATGATATTTCTTGCCGGCTTTTACCGTAAACAGATAAGCCCACTCCTTCATCACGATACTTACGATGGCAGCTATCAAGGCTACAACGCCCGGCTGCTGGAGTGTCTCGCCGCAGATGGCACGATAGGTCTTAGTAACGCCCGAATAGCAGATCATCACACCCACCACAAAGAGCGAAATACCGATGATGGCTGTGGCAAGCGTTTCGTATTTGCCATGACCATAATCATGGTCCTTGTCCATTGGCTTATTGCCTAACTTTACGAATACCAGCACCACCACATCGGTGGCAAAATCAGTAAGCGAATGGATGGCATCCGCTATCATTGCTGCAGAATGTCCGAGGATACCTGCAGCAAACTTCAATACGAGCAGCACCACATTGATGATGCTTCCCGCTATCGTAACCTTATATACTTCCTTTACTCTATCCATTTTATAAAATATAACGGAAGTCCTTTGCTTCCTCTTATTATGTTTTTGTATAACCAAAATCCTGTCTTTCCTGAATTGAGCGGCAAAAGTACATCTTTTTTCTGAAAGCAGATAAAAAAGGAGATTAAAAAAGTATAACGAATAGGGAATAATGTAATGACAAAGTGCAAATCTCTCGGAATTTTGTGACAAAACACCTTAAAACAATAGGAATTTTGTGATTTTCAGTCCGAATTACTTTGGAATTTTGTGATAAAGTTGTATCTTTGCACTCGAATAAGAACTATAAATATATTGATTATGAAGCTTTTGCGCAGAAAGATTGATAATTATCTCAAGGAATGGAAAAGCGATAAGGAGAGAATGCCCCTCATCGTGAAGGGAGCACGACAAGTGGGAAAGACCGCTTCCATCCTACAATTCGCCTATGACAACTATCAAAATGTGGTTGCCATCAACTTCGTATTGCAACAAAAATACAAGGCAATCTTCGAAGAAGGTTACGAGGTGGATAGTATCATCCGGAACCTCACCCTCATCAATCCTTCTCTCAAGATAGAAGCAGGTAACACACTCATCTTCTTCGATGAGATGCAGGATTGTCCTGCCTGCGCCACCAGTCTGAAAGCCTTCAAGATAGATGGCAGGTACGATGTTATCTGCTCCGGTTCGCTCATGGGCATCAATTATCGCGAGATAGAATCGAACAGCGTAGGATATAAGGAAGACTACACGATGCACTCAATGGATTTCGAGGAATTCCTATGGGCAAAGGGCTATGATTTTGCCTTTATAGAACGCCTTTACGAAAAGATGGTCTCCAGCACACCACTTTCTAATATAGAAATGAATGTGTTGGAGAGGCTATTCCGTGAATACATGACCATCGGAGGGATGCCTGCCGTAGTCAATATGTTCGTGAGCAACGGAAACTTCAGCGGCACACTCAAGATGCAGCGCCAGCTTCTTCTTGACTATGAGGAAGATATTACGAAATATGCACAAGGGCTCGACAAAGGAAAAATCAAGAACGTGTACGATCATATTTCTGTCTTCCTGGGACAAGACAACAAGAAATTTCAGATAAGCAAGATTGCCCATGGAGCAAGAAACAGAGAATACATAGGCACCATCGAATGGCTTCGTGATGCAGGTATCATCAACGTTTGCTATTGTCTCGCTCAAGTATCCTTACCTCTGAAAGGCAACTACGACCCGAAATCATACAAACTCTATTATAAGGATACGGGCTTGCTGGTTGCTTCGCTAGATGAGGAATCGCAAGAAGACATCAGAGTGAACAAGAACTATGGTACCTACAAGGGAGCCATCTACGAAAACATCGTTGGCGATATGCTGGTAAAGCAAGGCTATAATCTTTACTTCTATCGCAACGAGAAATCTACCTTAGAAATGGATTTCTTCATTCGTGACGCCCAGTCGCTCATCCCCGTTGAAGTAAAAGCCACGGATAATGCCACCAGATCGCTCGCCAAGCTGACAGCACAAGACGGTAAATATCCCGACATCAAATACGGCATCAAACTCTGCAATAAGAATATCGGGTTCAATGGTAAGTTTTACACCTTCCCCTACTTCCTCACCTTCCTGCTCAAACGATTTGTGAGAAGAGAAAGATAGAAATGCAGAAAAATCATCCCTCTCTGAGGGATTTTTCTGCATTTAACCGCGCTATGCGAAATTTTTATTGTACTTTTGCACCCGATTATCAGGTATTATATTTTTCAAAGACAAGAACATTATCACAATAAAAGCGGTTGATAAAACCGCAAGATGAAACAATATGGTTTTAAATTACATTTGGATAGCATTTTTCGTGATTGCGTTCATCTTCGCACTCATCGGATTGGCAATGGGAGATACGACTATCTTCCAGAAAATTGTAGATTCCACCTTCGACTCATCCAAGAATGCCTTCGAGATTTCTCTTGGACTGACGGGCGTGCTCGCCCTCTGGCTTGGCATTATGAAGATTGGAGAGAAGGCGGGAGTAGTAAATGTATTGGCAAGAGCGCTCAGCCCGGTCTTCACCCGTCTCTTCCCAGATATTCCGAAGAACCATCCGGTGATGGGAAGCATCTTTATGAATATCGCTTCGAACATGTTGGGACTCGATAATGCAGCGACACCAACAGGATTGAAGGCGATGCAGCAGATGCAGGAACTCAACACGAAGAAGGATACGGCGACGAATCCGATGATCATGTTCCTGGTTCTGAACACTTCAGGACTCACCATCATCCCTACCACCATCCTCGCCTTCCGTGCCTCCTATGGAGCAGCCCAACCTACGGATGTCTTCATCCCTATCCTGATAGCTACGCTCGTGGCTACGCTTGCCGGCATCATCATCACTTCGCTCTGGCAGCGCATCAACATCCTACAGCCGGTATTGCTCGCTACCCTACTGGGAATGTGCGCCTTCGTAGGCATCATCATCTGGGGATTCGGACAGATGGACAAGGATACAATGAACACGGTTACCACCTTGGCTTCTAATATGATTCTTCTGGGCATCATCCTCTGCTTCATCCTGGCTGGTTTCTGGAAGAAGGTGAATGTATATGATGCATTTATCGAGGGAGCGAAGGAAGGCTTTACCACAGCGGTGAAGATTATTCCTTATCTCGTGGCTATCCTTGTGGGCATCGGCGTGTTCCGTGCTTCGGGAGCGATGGATATGGTGATTCAAGGCATTTCGTGGTCGGTAGAACAATGCGGCTTGAATGCTGATTTCGTAGGTGCCCTGCCTACCGCCATCATGAAACCGCTGTCGGGAAGTGGTGCACGAGGCATGATGCTGGAGGCGATGAAGAACTATGGTCCTGATTCGTTTGTGGGCAGATTGAGCTGCATCTTCCAGGGTTCCACCGATACCACCTTCTATATATTGGCAGTATATTTCGGAAGCGTAAGCATCAGGAATACCCGTCACGCCGTGGCTTGCGGCTTGCTCGCCGATTTGGCAGGAGTCATCGCAGCTGTAGCTGTTGCATATTTATTCTTCGGATAGGAGTCTCCCACAGATTTCACAGATTTACACAGATAATCTTTGAATGACGGCGCAAGTCCAATTTAACATTTAACATTCAACATTAAGAAAAATAATGGCAAGTTTAAAATCACTCGCAAAAGATACCGCCATCTATGGTTTGAGCAGTATCATCGGCAGATTCCTCAACTATCTGCTTGTGCCACTCTATACGGCTAAAATCAGTGCCGCCAGTGGTGGTTATGGGGTCATCACCAATATGTACGCCTATACAGCGTTGCTCCTCGTTATCCTGACCTACGGAATGGAGACCACCTTCTTCCGCTTTGTCAACAAGGAGGGCGAAAATTCTGAAAAGGTTTATCACACGGTATTGAGCATGGTGGGCTTCACTTCCCTACTCTTCATCGCCCTGGTATTCCTATTCATCACGCCTTTGAGCGATGCGATGGGCTACGCCGACCATCCGGCTTATGTATGGACTATGTTCGTAACCGTGGCTATTGATGCTTTCCAGTGCATCCCGTTCGCTTACCTCAGATATACGAAGCGCCCATTGAAGTTTGCAGCCTTCAAGTTGCTCTTCATCGGTCTGAACATTGCGCTCAACCTGGTTTACTACGTCATCATGGATGGTCACGATGTGGGTTATGCTTTCTACATCAACCTGGTTTGCACCGCATCCATCACCTTCTGTTTCTACAAGGAACTGAAAGAAGGTTTCATGGGCGAGAAATGTTCATGGAGCGAATGCAAGGTGCTCGTCAGGAAGATGCTGGACTACAGTTGGCCTATCCTCGTGCTCGGTATTGCCGGTATTCTGAACCAGACAGCCGACAAGATTCTCTTCCCTTACATCTATGAGAAGGGCGATGCGCATGCGCAGCTCGGAATCTATGGAGCAGCCAGCAAGATTGCGATGATTATGGCGATGATAACCCAGGCTTTCCGCTATGCTTACGAGCCGTTCGTTTTCGGCAAGGCGAAGGATAAGGACAACCGCCAGACTTACGCTTCGGCGATGAAGTATTTCGTTATCTTCACCCTACTTGCCTTCCTCGTAGTGGTAGGCTATCTGGATGTTTTGCGCCACATCATCGGCCGCGACTACTGGGATGGATTGAAGGTTGTGCCTATCGTAATGGCTGCCGAAATCATGATGGGAGTATATTTCAACCTCAGTTTCTGGTACAAGCTCATCGACAAAACCATCTGGGGTGCTTACTTCTCGGGCATCGGCTGTGCGGTATTGATTGCCATCAACGTTATCTTCGTACCTGTCTATGGTTACATCGCCTGTGCCTGGGCTGGTTTCGCTGGATATGGAACAGCCATGATTCTCTCCTACTTCGTGGGTCAGAAGAAGTATCCTATCAACTATCCGGTGAAGGAGATTATGATTTATGTGGTTCTCGCCCTCATCCTCTTCGCAGGAATGACCGAGGCAAACAAATACTTCTCCAGTGGAATCGCCTGCCTCATCAACACGGTGCTCATCCTCATCTTCGCCGCTTATCTCGTGAAGAAGGATTTTCCATTGAAGAGTCTGCCGATAGTTGGAAAGTACTTTAGAAAGTAACAGATACATAAGAAAGCAGCTGGTATGTGCACTTGCATATCAGCTGTTCTTGCATTTTTTAGTTCGACTTTTTGTAAAATATCACACTTTTAAGGACGACTTTTTGTGATTTTATACATTTTTAAGGACGACTTTTTGAAATTCTCTAAAGAAATCAGTATCTTTGCAACACAAAACCATCAAAGTATCAAGGAATTATGAAAAGAAATGCCATCAAACAACTATTCCAGTGGAAAGAGAGTAGCGACAGAAAGCCGTTAATCATGCTGGGTGCCCGACAAGTTGGAAAGACTTGGCTGATGCAAGAATTTGCCAAAGAAGCATACAAACAGGCTGCATACGTGAACTTTGAAGATGATGAAAAGTTCAGAGAACTGTTTGAGCATGACTTTGATATTGGTCGCATCATCAATGCTATACAATGGAGCACTGGAGTAACCATCGACGAAGATACTCTTATCATCTTTGACGAGATACAAGAAGCACCACGTGGCATTACTTCCTTGAAATATTTCGCAGAGAAAGCGCCACAGTATCATGTGATAGCAGCAGGTTCGTTGCTAGGCATTTCCATGCACCAAAACGATTCGTTCCCAGTGGGCAAAGTTGATTTCATACATCTATACCCTCTCTCTTTCTTTGAATTTCTGGATGCCATTGGTGAAGCAAAGATGGTAGAACTTCTCAAAAGCAAGGATTGGAGCTTAATCACCATGTTCCGAAATAAATTTGAAGAACGATTGCGCCAATATTATTTCGTAGGAGGTATGCCTACAGCGATATTAGCATTCATAGAAAGCGGGAATCCGGAGAAAGTGAGAGCCAGGCAAAATGCGATTCTCGAATCATACGAACGTGACTTTTCTAAGCATGCTCCAGCCATCGAGGTGCCACGTATCAGAATGGTTTGGCATTCCATCCCTTCCCAACTCTCAAAAGAGAACAAGAAATTTATCTACGGCGTTATCAAGGAAGGTGCAAGAGCTAAGGATTTCGAGCTTGCCATAGAATGGTTGAAGGACGCCGGACTTATCTACAAAGTAAATCGATGCAAGAAAGCCCAACTTCCTCTTGCTGCATACGAAGACTTTTCGGCATTTAAGATGTTTTTGTCGGATATTGGTTTGATGGGAGCGATGAGCAAGGTTTCTGCCAACAGCCTATTGAACGGCAATGCATTATTCTCAGATTTCAAGGGTGCACTGACGGAGCAATACGTCTTGCAAGAACTGAAAAACAACCAAGCTCTATCCGTTTATTATTGGTCGGCAGAAAACTCACGTGGAGAAATCGACTTCTTGCTGCAAGACGAAGACAAGATTGTTCCAATAGAGGTAAAGGCTGAAGAAAACCTTCAAGCCAAGAGTCTCAAAGCATTTGTAGAACGAAATCCAAGTTTAAAAGGTGTCCGTCTATCCATGTCGCCATATCGAGAGCAAGATTGGCTCACCAACTACCCTCTCTATTCCATAGAGGCTATCATTAATTCACAAGAAGGAATGTAATATGAGAAAGAAACTAGCCAAGAGAATATGTATGGACGACATCCACGAGATGTGTGCCTATACCCAAGGCAAAGAGAATCAGTATAGGAAGGAAAAGCTATACAAGTTGACTTTCGATGAGGACGAGCGAATATCCACAAATGCCTTGTGGGTATTCACTCATTTCGACTTGCAGAATAACGAGTGGCTTTATGCCAAGCACGATGACTTGATAGACCGAATGCTCATAGAGAAGAACATGACGAAGCTGCGCTTGATGCTCACTCTCTTGCTTCGACAACCCTTTGAAGAATCCACTCTCCGCTCCGACTTCATCGACTTCTGCGCAGCAAAAATCACCGCATGCTCTTATCCCTATGCCATCCGGGCCCTCTGCATGAAGTTAGCATACGAGCAAATGAAATACTATTCCGAACTCCTCGAAGAGTTAAGAATGGCATTGGATATGCTGGAACAGGAAGTTCTATCCCCAGGATTGCAGTCGGCAAAAAAGCAAATTATGAAGAAAATCAAGCGAAGCCTTGGAAGTTTCGGGAAATAGTCGTAACTTTGCAAACGTAATATTCTAACAATATAATACATTAATGGATGGAGATACAACTGAACGATTATCACAAGAAAGTCAATGCCCAAAAGATGGCTTCAATGGCTTATTGGCGAGAGCATCCGCTTTCGCTGGAGGAGTGCTTAGCTCAATTCAAGCGCTTGCGGGAACAACGGCTTGCAAGGGAGTCCAAATTGCAAGGCTAAAAGACTGGGCTAAGGAGAATGATTGCTGGATTGAAGATCCGGAATCATTAGGTGTGTTCTCTGACCGAGGTTCAGAGAACGAGGTTTATATGGCCTATGATGGAATACACGTTTATAAACAACGACTTCCGTTATTCAGACGACAACCTTACTCCTTTCTTTGAACGCATTCCTACCCATAACCAATACTTTCCTGATTGCGCCTACAATTTCATCGGTTTCTCACAGAATCGAGATGGAAAAGTTTGTGCTGTTCTTCGCCAACAACTTGTTGTAAATGCGAGGGAAGCTACTCCCGAAGAAATCAAGGCTGAGTTTGAGCGTATCGGTTTTCACGCAGAAGACAATGGAGAATATTTCACCAATGGTATTCACGACATCTTCGATGCCGTGCCTAATAATGTTTTGGTTGGAGATGACGGCAACTACTATTTCATAGACACCATCATCTTCAAATCGGATACAGATGGATTAGATACTTACAAGAAATACTCTCCGAACTATTCAAAAAAAGAGTGAAGCTTATGCCTCACTCATTGTCTCTTCTACGTAAGTAAAACTTTGCTCAACTAGTTGCAGAGCAAGTTATTCGGGAATTAATGCAGTTGTTGGAATTATCATATTAAAAGCTTCACCCTTTATATGAACAACAGCATCTCCCCGTATAATTTTAATAAATCTTGCCCGACGTCCAGCAGGTATCATTTTTGCCCTACCATCAAGTAACATCTGGGTAACGCCCATATCATTCTGATCCACAGAATATTGTATTAAAAGCGCATTGCTTTCCTTATCATAAGTAGCTATTGTGTTCTGTTGTATGACATATTCTTTGTTGGGAATTAATTCTTCCATACAACCTATTGCATCAAGACTCGGTTTACTTGAAAACTTTATCAACAGTCCCAAGACAATACATAGTAAAACTATCACATAAAACTTTTTATTGTTACTTTTGCTTTTACCTTTTGTTGAGTTTTCGTTATCAACTATAGGCTTTATTAATTCTCCTTTTTCTCTATCATTTAACACAAAATCATCCGACGCAGGAGTCTTAACCAGATTTGCTTCCACCAATATAGCTAGTGCTGGAGATTGCACACCACCAACATAAGGCTTGAGAGTCGTTGTATTGATAATAGGTAAATCTATATAGGCATTATATAGTTTTGCCAATTTAATTTGAAAAGAGGTTCCGATTCCTCTTTTGCCGCATATCAAATTATCAATGATATGAATATCATAATATTTCTGACCAGTCACACTTGTCGCACTAGTAACCTTAGATAATGTGCAGACAAATTCGTTATAAGATAAATACATTATTACCAACTATTTTGCCAACTGTTTCCCAGAAGTATAGCGGTTAATAAATAGGAAAAGCGTGGGAACTATTGCTTATTACTTCATTGAGGCTCTGGACTGCCCACTCCCTAGTAAAGAAGCAATAGCCCACGCCTATACGATATATTACGCCCTTCAGAAAAGGGTACAATAATCCTAAGCGTGAGCAGTATTGCCATTATCTCAGGGAATGAAATTGTCCAGATTTCAATGAGAGATAATATCAAAACGCTCTATATAAAATTGAGTCTTCATCACGGCAAGTCTTTTCATGCCGCTCCAACTCGAATGCAAAGGTAGTGATTATTTCTGAAAGTCGTATCATTTTAAATAACCTTAATTCCGCAACACTATAGTTTAACATTATTTATAAGTGCCTGAGCAACAA